>Ga0325403_1000551_pt1 | contig 27058 bp, 26 predicted proteins | sample PopdelMetagenome_19_FD_205665 | JGI IMG/M metagenome (GOLD analysis project Ga0325403, IMG submission 205665) | Populus deltoides microbial communities from Bellville, Georgia, United States - Xylem-PdKOR-R4 | ecosystem: Host-associated > Plants > Phyllosphere > Stem > Wood/Secondary xylem... | reverse complement strand
AAGCATACCTTATGTGATATTAACCAAAGCAGAGCCAAATCTTACTACACGAAAACCGGCAAAGAGCTTATCGGAGAATGAGAGACAGAGCGATCGAACGAGGAGTGAGAGAGAGAGAGAACCAGTTGGCTATCGGAGTCGGGGGCCCGATAACTAAATAAGTACCCCGCCTTGTTGGATTGACGACCCGAAAAAGTTATGAATATATTCTGTTGGGCTTGGCCCGGACCACTATATTTGACCCGGCTCGACCCCGTGACGATACACTGGGGCAAAAATTTTGTATTTTGAAGGACTAAAATAATAACTAATAAACCTTTGCAAAACCCTGGAGTTGGGAGTTGGGACCTCACCCTTTGTGACCCTGAGGTTTCTCTCTCTTCAACCGCCAGCAAGCTGAAAACACAGACACTGCGAAAAGGGAAAGGGAAAAAAGACAAGTTAAGGAGGAAAGCTTGAAACTTTATTAACAAAAGAGCAAAGGAAATGAAGGAATAGAAGGTGCTTCTTCTTCTGCTACTGCTTTCCATTTTCGTCCTCTCATGGCTAAGGTTCCTTCTTTTTCTCTTCTTCTAGTTTCAGTTTAATTTTTCTAGTTTTACTCTCATATCTGTGATTCTTGATGCTCCATTTGATAAAAATTGATTCTTTGTGTACTTAGTCAATGAAAACGAAAAACAAAGCATTTCATTCTTAGATTCCTGTTCTCTGCATAGCATAATACAGTGATAAAGATGCTAACTTCAAATTAACTCATATCTTTATTGTTTTGCCTTTTGCATCGATGTTTGCAGTTACAAAGCCGGGCATTTCTGAATTATCCAGCATTTTATTTATCATTTTGTACTACTTGTCGTAATTCCACGCAATGCTCACAGCTTAAACTAAGAAGAGATGGACTCTCTTCTATTACCTCCATCAACCATTCTCAAAATCTCACCAATGGATGGTCTATGTATATGTCTATGTCTCGGTCAGCCTTTAATTCACACTTAAACACTGGAAGTCTCTTAAACCATTGGTCTTTAATAATGGTACTTCAGTTTGATTTACTGTTGTATTCTGAAGTAAATCTGAGGCAAAAGATAGAGAAGCTGGATCCACATCATATCTTTAGTTTTTGTCACTAATTTGTGATAATTCAGGCAGGAGATAACCTATTATTTCCTTTTGTTTTTCCAGTTGAGTGATTCTCTTAATCATGACAGCGGATTTAGTTTTCTGAGAACACCCCCCAGACCTCGCAACCCCCGCATCCCTTTTTTTATTTGGTAGCAAATGTTGAGTTTTGCTGTTCAATGCAACAGGTACATTGCAAAGACATTATATGGTGATGATGAGGAAGAAGAAACTCCTCAAGATACTAATGATACTAATGTTGATGAAACAAAACTGCTTGATGTTCATCCAACTTCCGATGAGAAGGTTTTCCTTGAAAATTATAGTTCTTTGCATCAGAGTCAGGGTACCACTTCCATTAACCAGTGCAACTGGTTTGTTTGCTGTTTCTTTCAAGTTGACTAGAAATTTTTTCCTTCCTTTTTAGGTTGTTTTGAAGAAAGGTCCATATGGATTCTATGTACAGCTTGGCAAAGACAGGACAGGTTGCACGCTTAAAAGATCTTCTGTTTCCCATGTGTGTTTAGATTTGCTTGCATGATACATGCAATTGTTTTGGAACCTCATTTTTCTTTCTGATACCATTTATGGTGATGCAGTGTTGTGTGTGCATTGTCCATTTCTTGGTTTCGTTTCTTCGGGGCAAAATTAGTGATGTCATTTGCCATGCTGCTCTGCACCAGCATATTGTTGTCATTGTTGGTATCTTTTATTCATTGAAGTTTTGTGCTGACTCTTTTTTTCTATTTTTTTTCCTGCTAGCATCTGCTTGGATGGGTCCAACTTGTTCTTGGAAATACACTTGGTGCCATGCTATCAATTGTAATTAGCAAACAAGTGTTAAATGGACAGAATTGTTCTTTTTTTTAGATAAAAGATGTGGATGCTATTGCTCTTGAAGTTGCTCTCGACTTGCTACGCCACCTGCGGACATTGGTATGCTTGTTAATTTCTCTACAGATTTATCTTTCCCTCATCTTTGGCTATTGTTGCTCTCAGTTATTTTTTCTTTTTGTTAGGGTGACCATCCAAAGGACGGGAATCCTGTGATACTAAAGATCGGAAGGGTCGGATAGATGGTTAAACAACGCCAAACAATGGCTTCTGTTCCCAAGGTATGTCCTGTAGCATTTCTTTGTGTTGTATTGAGTAGTGATTTTCATATGTTACTACAATCTAGCCTAATTTCTCATCCATGTTGGCAAGCATAGTTTGCATGAAGTTGGAGGAGAAAAACCCCAAACGGATCCCCCCCCCCCCCCCCCGCGGGGGGAACCCTAAGGGGATTAGCATGGTAGTGAATTACACTTTTAAGTTAGTGTGAGATAAAGGGCAAACGAGGATCATTGCATATTAAGGGGGACGTATCATTTTTGTGAACCGTTATGGCTCCTGTCTACCTGAAGGTCAATCACTGCTTATGATCACAGCGAAGTTGGGGAATACCGGTGCAATTGGGGAGGGAGACTATAAACAGTAGTTATTTGCATGAAATGATTGCTTGTAAGTGATGAAGATAAAATACTCTTAATTTCTTAAACCAAAACCCTTTTTTTATAGCACTACATCCACGGTATCTCTTTACCATTTCCCCTTGATGGATCTATGTTAAAAAAACCTTCTCTTTTATTGCACTCCATACAAAGTGCCTCTTTGCATTTCTCCCCTTGATGAATCTATGAAGCAATTGATAGTTTTAGACTTCCAGGATCTTCATCTAACTATCTAACTATTCATGCTCGTGGTGTTATTTGAAACATTGCCAGAAGACGTCACACTGGAGAAAGCTATGGAGCTTTTATCGGGTAAAAATGTTGGTTGATCCGGCCAACCTAAGAGCAAACCGAAAGTCAAAGAAGCTGTTGAGGCTAGGGAGAGTGGAGTTGGTAAATAGTAAATACATGGAATCATTTTTGGCTAACACCTTGACACAATGAATGGATCAATGGATCTGTTGAACGAAGGCAGCTTTTTAGTTTCAACAGAAGAAAGCATTGCTCTTCTGAGAAGGGTTCCAGCCCCTGTATGGACAAAAGAGAGATTCTTCTTACAATATAATTTTGTACAGCAGTGTAAGAATATGCAAGTATATTGTAAGGTAGCAATTGAAATGTCTTGTTGGGGTTTTTTAGGACAGTCTGGTTGCCGGTTTCACAACATTCAACAGACTGGCCATTGCTTAAAAATCTTGGAAAGCTGCTGTGTGGTAATTTAAGTTTAGAAATGATGCGCTCACCATGGAAATTCTTCTTCTGAATATTTTTTTTGGGGCATGTCTATATTTATGCGTTATATTATTTAACTTGGATGTTTTTATCTTTGTAATTAATTGAAGCTTTGGAATTTGTTTTGGAAACAAATTGGTGATAAATACTAAAAATTTGTGTTTTAATACATCAATAAATATAGAAGATCCAACTCCAGAAAAAAAGTGTGTTCAAGGAACAAAAAATCATTTTTTATATTAAAAAATAGAGAGAAATATGTTTTTTCAAAGAACTAAAAACCATAAAATCAATTTTTATATTAAAAAGTAGAGAGAAATATGGTGTTCATTGAAAAACATTTAAAATATTTTTATTTCAATAATCAAGAAATATCAAATAACATTTTGATTCTTGAAGGTTTAATTAATGGAACTAAATTATTAAAATCGAAACCGAATAACTAAATGCCATGGAGTTTAATCATTTCCATGAGGGATAATAATAATAATAATAAACTTAAAAAATAAAATGGTTGGAGCAGTAACATAAAAATATAAATTTAGGGATCGTTGATGTAGCTGCTGAAAAGCGGGGCATAACGTAACCGAGGGAAAAAAAGGTTGGAAGAAAAGGAGAGGGAGAGCGAGAACCGTTGTCCCCGTCACTGTCGTCATCTCGAAGAGCGTGAATGCAACAGCAAGCACTGCTTCAACATCATCACATGTATCATCATCCTGCTCTCGTCGCTTCTGCCATGTCTCAGGTCTTTCTCTCCCTCTGTTAAATTTTCAATCTTTGTTTATTATGTTTCTTTTCCGCTTCAATCACTTTTTTTAGTTCATTCATTCATTCTTCAGTTGATTAAATTCAAATTTTATTATTTTTTCATTTATTTTAATATAAATATTTATTTTATTGTGCTGGGTTGGTGCAGATGGAGCCTATCCTTGGTGGTAATCTGCCTCCTGCTTTCGATCCTTCTTCTTCTTGTCGCAGAGTGTAAGCCTCTTTCATTTTCTCCCCTTCTTTTCTTTCATCTTTATCCTAATTTCCCTTCCCTTGGATTTGAATTTTTTTTTTATTTATTTCTAACACTCTTTCCTTCCATGGATGATCAATTAGTTATGTAGGAAATATTCATGTAAACGTCACTGACAAACTTCTTGCTGAAGTTTTCGCAACTGCTGGCCCTCTTGCTGGATGCAAGCTCATCAGAAAGGATAAGGTTTCTTTCTTTCTTTCCTTACCGATCAATTCAACTCCCCATTGCCCCAGCCTCCTGTTTTTCCGACATTTTTCGTTGAATTCTTTAAGTGTTTTGCACTTCCTAGTATTATTTCAGATGGGAAGGAAAAAAAAACAAACAAAGAAAGAAACTTTAGTGTTAGAAATAGAGGATGACTTGTTCTAGATATTGTATTTCTCTTACTCTGAAAAATTCTTCTCTTCTGATTTTGTGCTGGTTTTGCCTGTTGTCTTCTTACAATATTCTTTTCCATAATGTTGCCTGCACTTTTTTTTTAATGGTTCATTTGGCTTGTGCTAATTGCAGTCATCATACGGTTTTGTGGACTACCATGACCAATCATCTGCAGCACTTGCAATAATGACATTGCATGGACGCCAACTGTGAGTTTTTGTGTCTCCTTGATTAAGCTTGGCTAATCTTGTACCTTTAGCCCAATGGATTCGTTCAGCTGACAATCTAAAACAAGTGCAAGGAAATGATTTTAAATGATATGGTTTGTACCACTGAATCTTTTTTCCTAATTTCTATCATTTTCTTCTGGACTAAGCCACTTATTTATTTGTCGAAATACTGATTTGATTGCATGTTGTGTATTGAGTAATCAAGATTTGCAAATAATCAGTATGACTTTATTCAATTTTTGCTCTGTAGCAAATGCTACCTTATTTTCAATGTAAACTTTTTTTTTTTGGACATCATAGATTTTGTGCTTTATTAATATAATTTTCCAGTTATGGTCAGGCGCTTAAAGTGAATTGGGCATATGGCAATAGCCAAAGGGAGGATACATCAGGTTATTTTCAGTTTCATTGTTTCAGCTGTTTTTTATTTGGTTGTGTCTTGCTTGTTCACGGTTTTTTATGGGTTTATTCTTTCATCTTGTCAGGGCATTTCCATGTATTTGTTGGTGATTTGAGTCCAGAGGTTACTGATGCTAATTTATTTGCGTGCTTCTCAGTCTTTCCTAGTTGCTCGTAAGTTCCTTGTTTTCTGTTTATCATTTTTTTCTTCCAAAATGTTTCGGGTCAAGTGCAAACAAAGTATTTTGTAATTTGGCCATTTGCACTTATTTGTGTTTTATTCTTCAAGCAATGCTCTTAAATGTGTCAATACTATAAGAAAAATAAGGCAAAGGTAATGATGCCCTTTTGCTATTTGTGACACTTTTAAGTAAACCCAATTATGCTCATCCATTTAAGTAGTTGTTAAATGCAGTGTCAGGGACATATTTCTTGCTTCTAAAACAGTTAATGACACTGTTGAGGAACAAACACGTCACTCAAGTGGGAAAAGAAGATATCACTGAAATATAAATGGCTAAATCACACTGTACTCTTATGCACTTTGTCTAAAACTCCAGATGTTTTTGTTACAACACGATTTTTCTCTTTAATTGATGTTAACAATCTTGGTTAACATGTTAAAGTGGACTGCTACCATCTCTTTTATGTTACTCATGTCTTATGCTCTTTTTTGGCTGTGTAAAAATACCAGGTTGTTGTTTTTGTTCTAAAAACATTATGTTTGTTTTCACAATGTTGTTTCATTTCCAGCAATGCAAGGGTCATGTGGGATCACAAAACTGGCCGCTCGAAAGGATATGGCTTTGTTTCATTCCGTAATCAGCAGGTACTGCTTTCCAGTTATGAGTAGCTACTGAATCAAGTTTCAGGGTTGTGGATTTATTTCTTAATCCATTTTACGCTTCACAGTGTGTTCAAGTTGATAGAAGATTTTATGAGTTAACAATGTTTTGCTTGGAGCTTGAAGTATTGAGTCCCTCTGCTAGTATTGTTTGTACTTTTCTATTAATTGGGGATATAAAGATTCAAGAAGAAATTATTTGCTTTTATTTTCCATTTTAATTTCTCTTTGACGAATCTATTTTCAATGTTTTTGAGTGAATAATGATTGGTTTCCAACAGCAAATTGAAGACTGATTTAGATGTCTGGTGGCATGGCTATCCTTATGCTCTGATTTTTCCATTTGGATATTGACTAAAATTTCTTAAGAAGTTGCTTAAGCCATAAACTAATTTTCTTATGATACTAATCTGCAGGAGGCACAAAGTGCTATTAATGACTTAACTGGTAAGGCACATAACTTTATCCTTGGTTCCTTGGTTTAACTTTTCTGTGCTTTCTTGGAAGAGTTAGTGCATGATTTTGATGTTTTGCTCCATTCTGAACTGTAGGTAAATGGCTCGGAAACAGGCAGATAAGATGTAATTGGGCAACTAAAGGTGTTGAATCCAATGAAGATAAGCAAAACAGTGATAACCAAAATGCAGTTGTACTTACTAATGGATCTTCAGGTAGCATAAACCTTTTCTGGTAATTCAGCCCACGTTATGTAAAATAATCTCTTTTTTTATTTGCTTGATCCAAAAGGTCATTGAGCCTTGCATAACACCTAGAAAGGGGGTAGCTCTCTCCCTCCTTTTGTCCTTTGTATCTCAACTATGAGATGGATTCAATCCGATGCCGATGCCACTTGAGAAAATGGCAAATGACTTTAAATAAGAAAGCAAATGACTTTAAATAAGAAATTGTATTCTTTCCATATTTCATATCTGCACTTATGGTTAATAGGTTATTTACCAAGCATGCGTAGATAGGTGACTAGATTTCAAAGTCCGAAGTATTTTGCTAGTCCCTGCTTTCATGAAGTGGACTCAGGTGTGTGTATATATATATATATATATATATATATATATATATATAGAGTGTGTGTGTGTGTTTGTGTGTGATCACTATCAGTTTGATTTGCCATATGTGAGCTTCATTTTGGCATGAATTTATTTCAGCTGTAATCACTATTGAACTTCATTTTGGCATGAGTTTATTTCAGTTGTAATCACTATTGAACTTCATTTTCCACTCCAGAGTTCTGAATTTGACCTGAGCAATTTCCTGTTGTATTGAGTTTGTGAGACAGATATCTTTTGTAAATGCATGGTTGGAGAGTTGAATGCTGACAGAGTTTTGCTTTTGTCTCTTGGTAAGCAGAAGGAGGTCAGGAAAGCACAAATGAGGAGGCTCCTGAAAACAATCCTGCATACACCACTGTCTATGTTGGCAATCTTTCCCATGAGGTAATTAAAAGACGAATAAGGAATTTACAGTTATCTTACTGCTTTCTACATGTTTAGGTTGAACCCTCTTTTGTTTTGGAAGTGGTAACTTTTATCTCCAATATTGCATTTATAAAATAAGTGCTTTATAGGCAACAGATTGAATAAAAAGCATGCTATCTGTTCAGGAGATTCTGATTTTGAGAGTGATTGGTTTTTTGTTATATTTTTTTTATCTTCTTTGATCGCTCTTACTTCTGAATGGAAGTGATAAGATGTTGGCTCCTTGGCTCTGTACTTTTTGCTTGACAATTTGGTCTGTTTGATCAGGTCACCCAAGCTGAGCTGCATCGTCATTTTCATGCTCTTGGGGCTGGTGTAATTGAGGATGTTCGAGTCCAGAGAGATAAAGGTTTTGGGTTTGTCAGATACAACACTCATGAAGAAGCAGCCTCAGCCATTCAAACGGGCAATGGGAAGATAGTTTGTGGAAAGCCCGTGAAGGTCAGACATGATATTACTTGATGGGTTTTCTTTTCTTTGTTTTTGGCTTCCTTTCATGTCAACATTGGTGTTTTCATGTGCAGTGCTCATGGGGTAGCAAGCCAACTCCTCCTGGAACAGCTTCAAATCCATTGCCACCTCCACCTCCAGCTCAACCATATCAAATCGCTCCATCAACTGGTATAAACCAAGGCTACTCTGCAGCTGATTTGTTGGCCTATCAGCGCCAACTTGCCTTGAGCCAGGCTGCTGCATCCGGCCTTTCAGGGCAAGCTCTTCTCCAGCTGACCGGACAGCATGGCCTAGCTGCTGCTTCAATGGACTTGAGCGCTGGTGGGTCCCAAGCTATGTATGATGGATATCATAACGGTTTGGCAGCTCAGCAGCTCATGTATTACCGTTAGTTCTAGGACCATTTTTGGATGATTTTCTTCTGGACACCTTTTCTTGTTTGAGATATGGATTTCTCTGAGATCGAATGCGTCATCATTTAACTGAGTTTTAATTACCTTATCCGAGTTGTATATGTAACATGTAATTCAAACTTGGAATTAATTTCTTGAGTTTTCTAGCACGTACTTCAAAACAATGTCCATCTCCTGGATTAAGTTTATTTTAATCTATCAATCATTTAACAAGCCTCGTCTAGAATAGTTGAGGGTTACCATAGCTTCAAGTTATGGGTGTCCTCGCTTCATTGTTTCAGAAAAGCAGAGCACTCTTGTTACGTAAATATGTTAATCTTGTGGTCAAATGAAAGTGTAGTGTATGCATGCAAGTATGCTTTCATCTCGAAGAAGAAACAGAAATATGTTTGCCATTTAAATTAGGGTTAAAATTATTAACTTTAGCTAGTAAACAATTCAAAACAATTACTTTCGGGTTAAAATCAAGCTTTGAAAGGTAATAATTCCCTTAATGGATATTTGCTTATTTGACTCGTGTCAGAACACTTGTTTGCCAAGACATCTAATAACTAAGTGGAAGCTCTTATGGATTAAACATTTATAGTGAATAAAAATGAAGTCTAAGCATACCTAATATAACTTAAACTTACACCAAACTCATACAAAATATTACTACTTAGAATTAGAATTCACTTGACAACTTAAATTTTAATTTTTTAAGTTATGATATTTATTTGAAATGATATTAAATCTTTGTTGACCACCATTTTAATTAATTAAATTAAAAACTAGATAATTATGAATCTACATAAGTTTGAAGACGTATGGTTCTTTGACATGATATAAAAATTTTAATAATTAAATGATTATGAGTTTGAATCTCATAATTTTTATTTTTTTAATTAAAATTAATTAATAAATCAAGGTAATATGAGTTTATATAAGTTTCAAATTAAAAGAGTTTTTAAGGGATGTATTGAAATATTTTTAAAGGACTTTCACTTGAAATAATATGTTAAAAAATAATATAAATTATATTTTAAAACTTAAACATTTCAGCCATGATAGTTTTTTTAATTATAAAACTAAACCACCAAGTAAAAAGGGAAAGTCTAAGCAATTAAAGCGCCATCTTGGGAGTTGATAGGCTGAGAAACATGGAGCAGAAGCTGAGTAGGAGACCTCATATTCAACGGAGAGCACATCGCAAATTCATGGGAGTATCAAAATTTGATGACATAACATCTATCGGTAAACAGATTCTTAGGTATTATGTGATTATGCTTGTACCCATGTGGGGTACCTTTACAGCAAAATCAAATTTCAGGATTTTTGCAAAAAGTTGTAGTGACAATCTACAAATTTAATTAAGCTCTTTGCTAGCCACTTCCCTTGGCAATTCAAAGAGATGGGACGACTAATCCGTGACAATATTGAAACACAGCACAAAAGGAGAGAAAAACGTCAGAGGAACTTCTGACCTCATCTTGATTGATTATATCTACACAGTATAAAAAAAAATAAAAAAAATCAATGGAACTTCCATTTTAATTTCCTTAATTATTAACAGTCCTGTTTGTTTTTGACATTTCATGCATGGGCTGAAGAGCTTCTTGAGCTTACTTCGGATCTTGAAGAAGGAAGGTCACTCTGCAAAAACATTAAGTATTTGTTAATGTGGTAATTTGTAGCTATGCATACTTGTAGATTTTTATGCAGAATTAATTCTGGCGAGCTTACTGCACTTGGTGTTGACAATGAGCGATGCGTAGTTTCTTCTGCGATTGCTCTCAATCTCTTAAGTTCTGGCAGGACAACCTTTCCGAGGTCAGGCCTGTCTTTACGCCTTAACTCTGCGCACTTCAGCGATAGCTTGGCAAAGTATGTTGCCTCTTCAATCGGCCAATCAGGCACTGCTGGATCCAGCATCTGAGCAAAAGTACCCTTTTCAAGTGCCCTTTCAACATGGTGAGTCAATCCCATTGCCGGTTTCGCTGTTAATATTTGTAGAAACATGATCCCTAGAGAGTATATATCTGACTTTATACCTAGCATGCCTGTTTGCTGATACTCTGGATCTATATAGCAGAAAGTTCCAGCCGTGGATGTCATGCGGTACTGCGTCACGTTGTCAGCAACTGATGGTGGGACTAGCCTGGCCAACCCAACATCGCTGATCTTGCTCACAAAGTTGCGGTCAAGCAAGATGTTGGCAGGTTTTAGATCACGATGTACGAGTGGCTCAGGTTTCGTTTGGTGGAGGAACAGCAAACCAGTGCCAATTTCAGCTGCAATGCGAAACCTTAACTGCCATGATAAAGGTGGAGTGTTTCCCCTGCAGAAGAGACGATCTTCTAAGCTACCGTTAGCCATAAACTCATATACTAAGCATCCATACTCAGGGCAGGCTCCCAGGAGGAGGACCATGTTAGGGTGCCTTATGCAACACAATACCTCAACCTGAAAACAGTTCTCACCAGGTTAATCGAAAATTTAATAAGGTAATTTTCAAGAGTTGTTTAGTGTAGTTTCAGAAAGGCTTCTGTTGAATTGTTGTAACCCATGAAGGGTTAAAATCTTCAAAGGGGGTCACTCCTAAGCTGCTTAATGAATTTAAAATTGTGTTTTTGGAGAAATTTCTTTCTGAAAAGTTACAATACCTATTTTTCCTTTTGAGAAAGTCGTTCAGAAGTAAGAGCTTGAAAATTTTTAAAACTGAAGCACTTGTAGAGAATCTTTTTGGCTACGTACCTCTTGCTGAAACTGTGACCTTCCTTGAGCTGCATCCGGACGTAAAACCTTAATTGCTACGGACGTGTGGTCCAGATAACCCTTGTATACAGGACCATAACCCCCTTCACCAATCTTGCGTGATTCTGAAAAGTAATCTGTTGCAGCTTCAATTTCTTCGATTGGGTATCTCCTGTATCTGACATCTGAATTTGCTAGAGCATCAAGAGCCTTTCTCTTCTCTTCTGCTTCTCTGTGTGCTTTCATTTCTGCATTAATCCTTTTTTGTGATTCCAGCTCAGCAATTCGCTGAGCTGCTTCTGCAGCCTCAATTGCTGCTTTGGATTTGGCTTTTTCCCTTTCTGCAATTGCCAACGCAGCTTCCTCGGCTAATCGTGCTTCTTCTAATCTCTGCTCTTCTTCCATTTTCCAGCGCTGGAGCTCTTTTGCCTGCAAAGACGTTAATCTCGAAACTCATTGTGGAGTTCTTAAGGCCACATGACAAGAAGATGAAATTTCTTATACCTTTTGTTTTGCAGTGAGTGCTTCTTTGCAAGCGGAACTGTACATTTCCATTGTTTGCTTGAGCTCCAGCTTTAACCTTCTCATTTCAGCCTCCACATCTTCCTGAGATTTTACAGAATATTGAATGTAATTGTTAGCTCTCACAAATCACAAACACTAATGTAGACAGTGGATTATTTGTCATTTCAGAAAAGTCAGAAATTGTTGCCAGCTTTACCGGAACGTGCTTTCATCTGCGTGGATTAAACTGGAACTTTTCACAGATTAGTTTATTTCCAGGGCGACAATGTTTAGATCTATGTTTATTCATTGTTACACTAATTATGAAAGATACTATTATAGATGTATGCTTATTCATCTACAGATAATGCAGATGCTACTTTTATATATTTCTGCTATTGAAATGAATGACTGCACGCTCTTACCGCGGCTGATGGCAGCTGGTCACTTTCATGTGAGAAGGGTGATAATTCAGGTGAAAAGCCACCTTGATCCATTGATCTCCTTCCATAATGCAATGACTCAAAGCTATAGTTGCTGTCAAAGTCAGACATGTTTGACAGCCGTGGAGGGGTGCGGCTTGTTTCTGTGTTGTCATAGAATGCTGGAAATATGCTGTCGATGCTTGCTCTGCCAGAGCTGACAAATGATATATCGCTATCTGGAACCGAGAGTTCACCATATGACTTTCCATTCAAACCTCTCCTAGTGAATGGTGACCTGTTTTCAGAAGCAAATTTTTTTATGTTTGTTCTTCAAGAGACTGATAGATTTTCCCTTTTCTCATTTGGGGACTATAAAAGACACAGTAGGTCATCGATAGGAGTTCAGAACGATTTTGATGAAAATTTCAGGTCTTCCTTCACTAGAAAACTAGCTATATAGATAATTTATGTTTTTCACAGTTTTATTGTTCTTCTCATACAAAACAAGGAAAATGAGCGCTGAGCATCACTTGCCTGAAGGATTCTGTCTCACCAATTGATCTTCGGGGTGGTTCCAGTGGTGGCTTCTCAGCTACCGATTGAATACACATTATTAATTTTATGATCAATGGGAGTTTACTCAGAGCATAGAAAATAAAAACAAAAACAAAATCCCCAACCTCTTTTAACAGGAGTTGGAGGGATATGCGTGTCCATTGAAGCTGGCATTGTGCCGTTTTGGTTAAGAAGTTGGCTGTGCACTGAGGTAACTGGTGCAGGACGGGAGGCAGGTCGCATGGACTGAATCTTTCCTTTGGATATGACATAAACAGTACAAAAATCCGGTGCCCCCCTTGACACGTTGCCTGCTATATCTGCTGCTTTGAATCTTTTGGGAAGAAATTTTTTGGAGGTTAGGGAACTCGGAAGAAATTTATGCTTTCATAATATCATTAGCTTTACATTCTACAGAAACACAAAAACACTCATACGGATTATTGATATAAAGGTTGTTAGCCATTTTCACATGCCTATCATCACATTTCAACATCCTGGATATATAAGAAATTTGAACAATTTATCATAGCATCTGATGTCAGTCTGTCTTGTCTTTGATAGCATTTCAGATGCATTTGTTACATGCCATTTGAAGCACCATGTTCAGAACTCTAACTTCTAAGCACTCATCTTCTCATCTCTCACCAACATATGACTTTTTTTCTATCTGAAAAGGTTTTGCTAGATTTATTTTCCTGCTAGTGACTTCACAAGAGAGGTACATACCTCAGAAAGCCTCCTTTCGTCGACCCACCAACAATCAAAGTCTCAATTAGAGTCTGGGTAACATATTCAATTAATGCTTTTGCGACATCCGTGTCTTCCAACGTGACATCTTTGCAGCTAATCTGATGTCAAAATTGAATGCAGAAGCTTAAAGACTTGAAAATATGAAACAAGTATGGTTAACTATAAATTTAAAGTGTAGGCATCCTTAGAAGGCCTTAACGAATTCAATTCATAGAGAATTTCTGGACAAGTATGCATATGCTCTTGATAATTCCGTAACTCAATATTTATTGCAGGATAGGCTTTTCCATTCAAGTTCACGTTGAAAGAAAATGAAGATTTCATCTTCTACACTTACATCTTTACGTGTGCAGAAACAGCGGAAAGGAAGGAACAAATCCTTGGAATCAGGATCTTTGGAACCAACAAATTGGTTCTTCTCTGCATCGAAAATGATTATGCAAATTTCAATAATATGATCAGTAACATGGTTAAGAAACTTCTCCTATACGAGACTACGATACAGAAATATTGCTTTCATCTCAAGGCTAAAGCTTTACTGCTTTTTGCGCGGCATCTTTCTGTTAGCATGCAAATCCATGACATGTTTTCATTTGTTTCCAATTTTCCATCCCTTTTTTATGTAAGAATTTCTAAGGGAAATAGAATTTCCTGCTAAGATGATGCTTTCAGAAAAATATTATGAAATCAAGCTATTAACAATTACAAAATGGAATCCACGACAATTTTCCATTTGCATCTGCAATATGTATGCAGGACTATGGTTGCAAGGGAGATGCTTACTTGGTGAAGAAGAATGTGAAGAAAGAGATGATTTGAGATTGACATGGATGAGAATAACAGTCTGCCCTTTAACCAAAAGATTGTCAATAGCCCATTTGAGGGCAATTTGACTGCTTTTATCCTTGTCTATTGCCACTGCAATTAATCCATTTCCTCCAACCCTTTTCTCTGGCAAAGACCTGGGCATCCACATCTCTCTCAATCAACAATTTTCTATCCTTGAAACTAATAACAGAACCTTCAAAACGTTCAATGGATTGATTTCTCTTCTGGTATCTTATCAGAAGCTGATGAGAACCTTTTGATCAACCTTTAACTTTCTCTACAAGAAACTCAGAAATGCAATCTGCATATCAAAATTTTATGCAAATGGGAATTTTTCTCTTTTCTTTGATTATCTATTTCCCTCTCTCTAGAAGAAGAGAGCCAGGAAGGGACCTTTACCTCTTTGTGGTTCCACTGCAATATCCTTTTTCCTCAAGTTCCACAATCCTAGCTGTATCTTCCTAAATTAGGCTAGTTTTTTCTTTTTTCTTTTTTTAACCTTTTATTTTCTCTCTTCTAACTAAATTAATTAATTAAATTCATACCCTCTAAATTCTCTCCTCCACAAATTGCTCTCGGGTGTTTGAGCTTTGACTATAAATACTCAGCTGCCATCAGATTTATGGTTCTGTTATCCTAAATGGCATGCATAGGATTAGTGAATTGAGGCCTTGTGACTCAATCAACTAGTCTTAAATTGATGCACCCAATTGGTCTGTGGTATCAAAAAAATCAGTTTGTTACATTAAATCGATGGACAAAGAATTTTTTTTTCTTGGAAAGGTAATGTATTATTCATTCAAGTATTTCAAGTACTACATTTAAGCTGTTATATTAACATCTTCCACTCCCACTAAACACTCTGAGCATGCCTCTTCTACACATGCTAGATGAAGGTCATAATCACAAAAATCACAAGAGAATGCCCAGAACTTGCCTTGCCCTTTGAAACAGTCACTCACATATGTTTTTGCCATGTCCAACTTCAGAGCATGTTGGTGCTTTATATTCTTCACTTGCCGGGGCAATGCATCTCCTTTCTTTTTCAAAGCTGCTTTCATCTCTGTAATCCTTGACTCTGTAAGTGGGAAAGCCTTAGCACTATACAAGGAAATCATGGCCATCCCATATGTGCTAATGGTCTCACCATCCTGTCCTATAATGAACAAAGCTGGAATCCCTTTAATGTTAAAGATCCTGCAAAGGCCTTGCCATGTTTTATCCTTGTATGGAATAGCGAGCTATGGCATGTTACTTAGGTTGGTATTAAATTCATTAAGGTCTCGGTCTGTAGAGACTAAAATAATTTCAAAGCATCCATCTTTGGTGGTTATGATCTCGTTGTAAGCCTGGATAAGTTGCCAGTGAAGACACGGCTTGGAGGGCACAAGTGGGCACCAAAGTAAAGGCCTATTGTCTTGCCAACAAGTTCAGATAAGGTTAAAAAATGTCAAAGCTATGACTGGCATGCCATTTGCAACAACAGGGATAAACTTAAATCACATTTCTAGTATCTCTTGATAAAACATAGTTTCGTCCTTCAAGTGCAAGAAGTTGTCCTCCCTGGAGCTTTGCATCACCGATAGACCTCAACTCCTCGATTTGTTTCCTAGTGAAGGGAAATGCTTCAACACCATACTCTTCAATCAAACCAATCATAACGTCCTCAACTGATATTCCATCAGAGCTCAATGAGATAAATGACGTAATGTGATTAAAGTGATAGATGTCATTCAAATGTCTATGGTCTATGCAAGTATACTTCAAGTGGGACTGCAAACCGTGGCATGCACTTGAAGTGTTCCTTGAATCAATCCTCGTCACGATCAAAGGAGGTGAGGACAATCTCTAGTTTTTTGCCAGTAGCTCTTAGGCCATTATAAATTTTCACTAGCTGGGGAGCAAATGATTTACATGGCCTGCACCAGTTTGCTGAGAAGAGGAGGTAAATTACCTTACCATGACATGATGACAAGGGCACCTAAGCTCAATAAAAACGAGATTTGGCATTTTAGTTTCTTCGTTGCATTGAACAATTCCTTTTTAGAAGCTAAATAAACCGTAACTTTTCTTTTTTCATCAACCTTTTCAGTAAGCAAACATAAACATAAACATAAAAGCTCTGCAGCAAGGATATAATATCTGCAATTAAGAGAAGGAAAAGGGGGAAAAAAAGAATTACAGAAAAAGGGAGTTCCACAGGAAAAAAGATAATCTATCCCTTGTGCTGATAAGATGGCCACAAAAGTATGTAATATTTTGAAATAAAATAAGAAGATTTAATAGGAAATGATAACAATACCCTTAGAAGAGTAAGTCTTAGGTATATATATGGATAAAGGATATTTTAGTAATTAAAAAAAGTTAATAAATAGATATAAAAAAAAATAAAGAAGAGGATAAAAATAGAGAGAAGACTCGGATTTAAAAAGAAAAAACCCTAAAAAGAAGAAAATAAAGGAAAGAAAAGTGAATTTGAGAAAATAAATTTAAAGGTAAGATTTATGTTTTGATATGTATAATTATTGGTATTAATTAAGATTACAAATTTGTTGAAGATTAGTGTTTTGAAGATTTTGATTTGGGTACGATTGATGAGTTGATTGAAATATTATGAGTTAATTGTTATGGTAATATTTTATTTAGTTGATTTTAAAAGATTTTGGGTAAGAATAATGATTTTGAGTTATGGTTTGTTTAAATAATAAATGTGAATTAGATATTTTGGTAGATCGGTAGATGATCTATAGAAATATCTGGGTTTGAGGTTGATGATGATGCAATTTCAGTTTGGTCCCTTAATTTGTAAAAATTATAGTTTAGTCCCTGAGCTTTGAAAAAATGACAGTTTGGTCCCTAGAGCAAAATTCAAGATTTTGTACAGAATTAAGGATGAATTATGGGCAAAATTTCAATATAGTTATGAGTTTATGACATTTTCAGTTTGGCCCTCCCATTTGATAAAATTACAATTTAACCCCTAAAAATCTAATAAAATTTTAGATTGGTCCCTAGTTGTAATTATAATTTTTCATATTTTTTTGATAAATAATTGAGGTTTTTTTGATGACTTATTATCAAGTTTTATGATTTATTTTCTTTTAAATTAGATTTCGAGAAAATTGTTAAATTTTTAGGTTTTTTTAAGAAAAATGATCAGTTTGGTTCAAAAACATATAGGATTATCAGTTAGATCCTTAGTTAAGTGTATTAAATAGATTTTATATTATTTTTTAGTTTTTTTTTAGTATGTCTCCTTTTATATTCAGATAATTTTGATACTCTTCATGCGGCACATCAATAGAATTGCCTTCAGTATCTGCTTTCGTGTTGTTTCTATTTTTAAGTCGGGTGAGTGGATAATTTTCAATATACTAGATAATTAATATAAATACTTAAATTGTTAATATGGAATTGATCGTTCTTCTTGGTTATTCTTATAATGTTATTTATTCCTTGTTTATGATTAAGTATAATCACTTATTGAAATTGAATCTTTGATATAAATCATTATGTAGTTCAGAATTGATAGCTTCTTATTTGATTGATATCATGAGCTATAAACTTGTCTGTTTGATTTTGATATGAATATATGGTATGCTAGTTAGAATATCAATGCTAACAAGGTAATATTAGTCTTTGTGCACATCGTATTTGAACCCTAGTTGGTCGAGGAAGTCACCAACTTGTGGTGAGTGATCATCCCACAGTATGAAGCGTCATGCTCATTGTATTTTAATTTTATGACAAGCTTTACTTTATGATATTCTTGTTATAGCCTATTTAAAAAACTTAAAATTTCATATATATATATTTCTCATTGTTGTATTACCTGGTATACATATATTGAATGGTATGCGGAACATCTTCTACCTTTCGAGGAGTGAAAGGTGAAGAGAGTTATTCAAGGACTCAAATTCTCGATGTATGTCGTGATGGTGTCACAGGTGTTTCCATCCTACTTCTCAGCTATTGATAGTACTAGGTTGATAGAGGCACGAGAATTAAAGGACATGGCTGCAGGCCAGTCTAAAAGGCCTAAAAAATAGAGTTATTCTTTCTTGCAACAAGGATCGAGTGCAGGTCCATCTAGGGGACGAAGTAGCCATCAGGGTTCATGGATTTGTAGGAGGTTTAGACAAAGACCTTCAACTAATAGCTCATGGGTTTATAGCTCTGAGCACCACTACTGCCACTTTGACTGTCTGAGCCACTAGCTAAAGGTATTTGTCTAAACCTCTTATGAATCCATGAGCCCTGATGGCTACTTCATTCCCTAGATGGACCTGCACTTGATCCTTGTTGCCTAAAAGAATAACCCTTTTCTCTAGGCCTCTTAGACTGGCTTGCAGCCATGTCCTCTAATTCTCGTGCCTCTATCAACCTAGTACTATCAATAGCTGAGAAGTATGATGGAAACACTTGTGACACCATCACGACATACATCGAGAATTTGAGTCCTTTAATAAATTTATTCACCTTTCACTCCTCGATGGTTAGAAGATGTTTTGTATACCTAGACAGATAAGTGAACTTTAGATCATACTCATCCACTGTTATGCTACTCTAAGATAGCCTCTCAAAGTCATAAAATCAAGCATCCCTAACACTCTAAGGGAGAAACCTATCTAAGAACTCAGTGTTAAACTCTTTCCATGTCAACTGAGCTTTTGTTGGCCTTGTTCTCTCCTTAAACTCAAACCAAAAGATTGCCACAACTCCCTCTAACCTGAACGATGTCAAACTCAGAGTCTGGTGGTCTATATATCCTAAAGCTTCACACCACCATAAGATGTCGTCTAGAAACCTCTAAGGATCTTTTGAAATGTCCATCCTAGTGAAGGTAGGACATGCCACCTTCATGAAGTCATTAAATGAAACATTGACTCCCTTAATAGTATGGGATGATGATGATACATCTCTATCCCTTCTCCTATCTCTCTCTATAGTAAACTCTATCCAGGTTCACATAGCCTAGCTAAGCTGTTGAAACTCTGTAATGGGCTCAAGATTTACTACCTTTATACTTGTTTTACTAACCATATTTTCCTTTTCTAACTCCTGAGAATCCTCCTCCATTGATAGAGATATCCCCTCAACATGTTGAGGTGGGGGTGTACCGTTCCTCCTCCTCTACCTTTAAATACCCAATCGTATAATAAAGACGACATCCTGATTGTCACCTGCTCTACTAGTATTTGTCTATTCCTCGGAATTTCCTATAAAAAGCAAGAACACTTAAGTACTCATGCTAGAACAATAACATGATAATTATCATGGAATTATAGTAAATCATATCTATTACAAAATATAAAGAGTCAAAGAAGACATGTTCGATAAGAATTCAGAATTTCAAAGGCAACAGACAAAACGATATGAATTTTAATGCTCCATTTATTACAAAATTAATTATATTTTTCTTTCTTTAACCAAAATATGTGATACCAGGTTTTTCACGACCTGATTTCTAAATCTATGATCGGCACATAGGCAAGGTCCCCTTTTAGGTTTCCATGTAATATCCCATATCGACGGGTGAGGATTTGATAGCCAGTCTTATTAATAGTGCTAGTTGCTAACTTGTCAGACGCGTTTTAGAGCCATGCGTGGTCACCAAGAACAAATCCATGAAGGTGGTAAGGCCTAAAACGGACAATATCTGACAGGTTGAGCCGGGCTGTTACATTCCATACCTATAAAATAACTAATATCATAATATAAATTGATTATCTTAATACAAAGTAATATAAATATCGTAGTTGTGGAGCACTAACTAGACATAAAAGAAAAGTATTAATTACAACTAAAAGAGTAAGTTTTGAAGGTTCAACAAAAGTGACTTGTTAACAAGCTATAAACCTGAAAAGATAAATAAAAAGAGGGTAAGTTCAACAACTCAGTGAGTAGATAACATTCAATATACATACACGAGGTAATATAACAATGAGGAATACATATACAAATATGACTTTAATTTCTTATAGGAAAGTTTCTCAAATAGGCCATAATAAGAATATCATAAAGTAAGGTTCGTCAGAAAATCAAAATGCAATGAGCATGACGCTCCGTATTATGGGATGGTCAGTCGTCACAAGTTGGTGACTCTCATGATCAACTATAGTTCAGATACAATGTGCATAAAGACTAACACTACCCTATTAGTATGGGTATTCTGATTGGCATACCATAAGTTCATATCATAATCAAACAGATATGTTTATATCTTAAGGCTCAACTCATGACATCAATCAAATGTGAAGCTATCAATTCTAAAATACATAATGGTTCATATCAAAGATTCAATTTCAATGAGTGATCATGCTTAATCATAAACAAGGAATAAATAACATTATAAGAATTACCAAAAAGCATGAACAAATTCATATTAACAATTCAAATATTTATATTAATCCTCTAGCGTATGTAAAATTATCAACTCATCTAACTCAAAAATAGAAGTAACACGGAAGTAGATATCGAAGGTAATCTTACTAATGTCCCACATGTAAAATATTAGGATTATCTAAATATAAAATGAGATATACTAAAAAACAACTAAAAAATAATGTCAAATCTATTTAATACGCTTAACTAAAGGTCTAACTTATAATCTTATATGTTTATGAACCAAACTGGTCCTTTTCCAAAAAAAAAACCTAAAAATAAAATGATTTTCTCAAAATCTAATTAAAAAAAAACAAATCATAAAACTTAATAATAATTCACCAAATAAACCTCAATTATTCGTTAAACCAATCTAAAAATATATATAATTAAAGTTAGGGACCAATCTGGAATTTTATCAGATTTTTAGAAGTCAAATTATAATTTTATCAAATTGGTGGACTAGACTTAAAATGTCATAAATTCATAACTATACTGAAATTTTTTCCATAATTCATTTCAATTTTATCTAGAATCTCGAAATTTGCTCTAAGAACCAAACTGTAATTTCATCATCTTCAATCTCAAACCCAGATTTTTCCACAGATCACCTACTAATCTATTAAAATCTCTAACTCAAATTCATCATTTAGACAAACCATAACTCAAAATCATCATCTTCACCTAAAATCAATTAAATAAATCGTTACTCATAATATTTCAATCAACTCATCAGTCAAGCCCAAATCAAAATCTTCAAAACCTTAATCTTCAACAAATTCATAATTTTAATTAACACCAATAATTATACGCATCAAAACATAAATATTACATTTTAAATTTATTTTCTCTAACTCTTTTCTCCTTCCTTTATCTTTTTTCTTTCTTTTCTTTTTCTTACATTTTCCTTTCTTCAAATCCGAGTCTTTTCTTCTTCTTTTCTTTTTCCTTTTATATTTATCAATTATTTGTTTAATTACTAAAATGTCCTTCATCCATATATACCTAAGATTTACTCTTCTAAGGGATATTGTTGTTATTTCCTATTAAACCTTCTTTTTTTATTTCAAAATATTACAAGAAACCTTTTGTAGTATCCTAAAAGTATAATAAACAAGGCAGAGAAGCCCATGCAAGATTTTATCAAGAAACAATAACCACCAGCTTCATATATTCTTTTTTTTTTTCATTAGCCCCTAAATTTTGACAAAGGGTGATTGACATGTGCAATGAAAGGACCTGGATGAGCTCAATGTCACTTTTTAAAATGCTCCAAACCTTTAGAAGAATCGTGGCAAGCATTTGTCCTAATGAGAAATATAGTAAGATAAATCTTGAGAGGTAAAGTTCAATTGATTAGATTTTGAATTTGCTTTTTAGATATCACCAGTTTGAGTCTCACAAACCTCAAGACCACTAGAGGTTTACATAGTCGTTAACTTTAGGACCCGTAGAATTAGTCGAGGTACGCACAAGCTGACCCGGACACTAAGTTAATCTAACAAAAAAAAAATTTACAGGAAGACCACTTGTCTAATTGGTGGCACTGCAAGAATCTGCTAGTAACTCTTCATCTGTATTTACACCAATATAACACAAGCTGGAAAAATATTATACGTTTTAGTCAAATCAGGTCAGTGCGTTGAGTCCCCATAAATTGGAACCTAACTGCTGTTAAAGGGAACTGCTTTGCATATGGCCTAGAACAGGTCTAGCTTCTTTGCTCTCTTCTGCACTCAGTTTTTGCTAAAGACAACTTGAGAATAGAATATATCAGTTATTATAATGGTTTTGTTTAGAATCGTGTGACTTAATAGTGTTCTTATAAATTAGGGGTTTGTCACTGTACTTAAAGCAGGTTCCCTCAAACATCACAGGAAGAGCAGCAGCATCAAGGCAACAATTTAGCAAGTAAAGGTTGGAAAAAAGAGAGCATTTGACAACCCAATAGTAGAAAAAATCAGGGATGTTCATGTTAAGAACACATAATCAATTGCCTCAACACATGACAAGAAACTCCTTGGAATTCCTTTTGGTTTATTTCATCATCAGAATATAAATAACTCTTGTAGGCTGATATCATGAGAATTAGACAAGGATGTGATTCAGTAATTCCCATAAGCATAAAGCAGGACTCAAGTAGAAGAAACCAAACTAAAATGTCTTATTTCTCTTGCAGATGGCTCTCAAAACTGCCTGGCATACTAACTCCAAGTCTGCTTATCCATCACACAAAATTTCCAGCTACTAAAACTCACCTTGGAAAATAAAGAACAGCAAGCAAAAGCACTTCAGTATTTCTAATGATATCCTTTGATGAGAGTTTGAGATAAGGAGGGAGAGAAAGCTGGTAAGATTCCAATACAAAAGAAGGGATAAGAGAGATGTGTGAGAGGATAAACCCAACTCAGAGAGGATCCCTTGTGAAGGAATATGTACGTAGGCAATCAAGTGTATCCTCAGATGGAGATGATCTCTATCTTCAGACACGGGTAGTGACAGGTGACAGGTTACAGTTAAGAAAGCAACTATTAACCTCGCCAGGTATATTCCATAATTATGCAGGTATTAGATCCTCTTTGAAGTCCTAACCAAATTATTTGAACAGTTATTATCTTCTCTTGTCCTCCCAAATTTTGTCAAAAACATCAAAAGATTTTCTTACACCATCATATAGCAGCAAGATTAGGGAAAAAAGAGAGAGGGAGAAGAAACAGAGAGCATAAACAACTGATATGTGACTCAATCAGTAACATTACATAAACAGTTATGAATCAAGGCAAAATAAATAGACACTTGCAACAAACTATATCGATTCATCTTATGTAGCTACTCCAACCCTTGTTCCAATGCAGACTTTGGGAAAAATAACAGCAAGAGAGCTAACTTTATTCATTCAATTCAACCATTGACTGAGAAGGAGAAATCATCATCAGTCACTGCTCTAGAAGAATAGACTTCACCTTCACTTGCATAGGAATTACTGAAGTCATTATTGTCATTGTCTCTCTCCTTCAATTCCTCAATTTTGGCTACAGCCACCTTCAAATCCCACCTCCTCTCCAAATTCCATTCACAGCAGCACATCCCAATTTTCAACAGCTTCAGCATCTCACCCTCGCAATTCTTGGTCCTCATCATATCCATATCAAATACCTCTCCTGTCCACTCTTCTCTAACAACTGAGTTAACCCAAGTTGCCAAATCTGCATCACCACCCTTTCCTTGCGTTAGATAATTTTCAGGGAACTTGCCTGTCAAGATTTCCAGAATTAGTATACCAAGACTCCACACATCAGTCTTCCTATTCGGACGGTCGGATTGAGAGCATTCAGGCGACTTGTAGGCAACCATAACTTGTTGAGAATGGTCTTTATTAACCACAGGAACTAGGGCATAATCTGTCAAGAGGGGCTCGAATGTATCATCTAGAAGAACGTTGGAGGATTTTAGGTGACCATGAGGCAAAGCTAATGTTGGAAACTCCTTGTAGAGATAGGCCAACCCCTTGGCAACTCCTTTGACGATCCTCAGCCGAGTTGGCCAGTCAATCCATGGTTTTCCCGGGGAACGCTTACCTGAAGATAAATCCATAAAATCAACAAATCAGTCTTGATAAACAATATTAGCACTCTTTCCTTCTATTTCTTGTATGATAAATGTGATAAAAAACAATCATCTACACGTTAAGGCAATCATGTCTGTCCCTCGTAGTAAAAGCACAAACATGTGCGTGGATGATAATTTCTTAATACAATTCCCTTTGGTATATGGAAAGTGTTAGAGAGAGGCTTAGTTACCATGAAGATGAGAAGCCAAGCTGCCATTTTCAACGAAGTCAGAGACCAAAAGCTTTTCTTCTTTTCTGTAGTAGTATGCCACTAGAGGGAGCAAGTTAGGGTGTGACAATGTTCCTAACTTTCTCATGTGCTCATGAAATCCTTCCTTACCTACATTACTCATATGCCTAAACCTCTTCACAACCATAGCAGGCCCATCTAAAAGAACTGCCTTATAAGATGACCCAAAAGTACCACTGCCCAGGACCTCAGCAGAGGCCCTAAGGAGGTCTTGCAAATCAAATCTATTCCTGTCATATCTTACGAAATGCAAGTACTGCCCACTATCACCCATTTTACCATCACCAAACTGATCTGATGATTGAGCTTCCTTTTTATCATCACCAAATTTCTTTTTGGTATCCTTAAATTTGAGTGTTTTGTTTTGGCGGCTGCGGATGCAGGCAAAGACAACAATAGCAGATAATGCAACCACAGATACAACAACGACCACAATAATTACGATGGTCTTTTTCCTGGATGATTTGCATGCAGGCAGTGGCTTTCCACATAACCCTTGATTCCCTGCATCATGCATACACAAATGAATGCCTTAAATATTGCAACAGCCATAATGTTTCTGAAGAGATTCTTTTTACAGCCCATAATTTGACTTCTACAACAAGAATCGGATCAACAACGTGCTTACCACATACAAATCCATCAAAATTATTAGACCAGTTTTCACATAATTATCAAGGGAAAACACAGAAATATAGATTTCCAGTTGCATCCAATATATATTTATGAGAACAAGAAAAAAGGTGAATATTGGATTGAAATTGAAAAGCATAGAGTTGCTATAGGAATTAATTAACCTGCAAAAGAGCTTGGACTGAAGTCAGCAAGGCTGGTAGGTATCTGACCCTTGAAATTGTTACCTGCAGCATTAAACACAGTCAAGTTTTCTTGAGGGAAATCAGGCAAGTTCCCATCAAATTGATTCCCTTCAAGGCTCAACTTTGTTAGCTTCTGCACCAAAACAAGTGATCTAGGAATTTCACCAGTAAACTCATTATGTGCCAAATAAACTTCCTTCAACGAACTCATTCCGTCAAATGCATCCTTGTCAATTTTTCCTGAGAAATTGTTGTTGGACAAATACAAGTTTCTCAAGGAACTAAGTTTTTTCACTTCAGGCATTGGACCCTCAAAGCTATTATTCATGAAGCTTAACGTTCTCAACGTTGGCAATTGCATCAAGATGTCTATGTCAATGGTACCCTTTAAGCCCATATTCTCAAGCAACAACTTATCGATCGTGCTATCATTGTTGCAACGCAAACCAACCCAATTGTCAGTGCTACCGGTGCACGGAGGAATGCCTGACACATTCCAATCGTAGAGCAAGGAGTTTGTAGACAAGGAGTTCTTGAAGCTGACGAGGATTTCAGCATCAGTTGCACCGTGTGATGTCACAAAAAAATGGCTCGCCGTGACCAAAAAGTAAAATAGCAGCATCATGAGGTGCCAACAAGCTACCTTATGAGCCAGTATGAAGATGTGTGTAGTTTTCTTTCAAGCATCAAATATTGAACAAAAAAGAGAGGATGGGAAATGGTTAAGAGGGTGTCAGACTAGGAAATCAAGAGTTTTGGAGAAAGCAAAGGGTACAAGTTAAGGTTGTAATTGACGAAGTCTTCCTATGAAGAAGCATGAGCTGTGTTACCAAGGAGGCCGGCCATTTTGATGTTTTTTCTTCTATATAATATATAATGATTTTCTTGATTGGTAACTAATGGCATGTCCTGGTATATAAGATCATATGATTATATTTATGTGGGTGTCTTTTGTTGTTAACAAGGCATCAAGCAGTCTGTAATCAGTGTGATGATGACAAGAAAAACACATTGATTTATGACTTCTATGCCTTTAATCTTTGTGATTTGTGTGTTTCCTTTTAGACGATATGGTATGGTAGAGGATATGGTTGATTTGCATGTATAACCCTTGTTTTTGTCATTCAATCTGTTTTTTTTTTAAATTATTTTTTACCTAAAAATATTAAATTAATATTTTTGTTAAATGCTCTTCACGCACCGAATTACGCTAATTCTAATTCATCACAAGAAGATTATTGCCAATAATTCATCCAGAACACTGAGATTTTCTTCTGTTTTAGTGGAGCTAGCCATGTTTGGCTAGTTGGCCCCCAAATCTCTGACCCAGGAGGCTTAAACTGAATTAATTGTGACCATACTTAGCCAAATTCTAAATCAACAAGAGCTCTACGCAATATATATTTGATATTAAGTAAAATTCTAAATCATATGAGATTTCTAGTGCAAGTGCATTATCGATCAAGACACATTCTAATATAGATTAAGACACATTCAAAGCTCATAAGGCTTGGGATGGAAGTATTGCTGTCTTTTCCTATTGGTTTATGTGTTATTTTCAAGGGTAGTAAGAGCATTGTAGTAATTTTACATTGATTTTAATAATACAATTACAATATC
>Ga0325403_1000550_pt1 | contig 27070 bp, 26 predicted proteins | sample PopdelMetagenome_19_FD_205665 | JGI IMG/M metagenome (GOLD analysis project Ga0325403, IMG submission 205665) | Populus deltoides microbial communities from Bellville, Georgia, United States - Xylem-PdKOR-R4 | ecosystem: Host-associated > Plants > Phyllosphere > Stem > Wood/Secondary xylem... | reverse complement strand
CGCTCGGCGGCCCGCAGGGCGATGGCGGCCGCCGTGGTGGTCTTGCCCACGCCGCCGGAGCCGCAGCAGACGAGCACCTCGGTGCCCGGGTCGTCCAGGAGGGCGTCGACGTCCCAGCCGCCCGCGCCCACCGGTCTGCCCACCACGCCGCTCACCGGGTGCTCCCGAGCAGCGGCGAGGCCGCGAGGTGGTCGGCGAGGCGGTAGAGGCCGTCGAGGTCGACGCCGCCGGGCAGGTCGGGCAGGGACCGCACCGGACGCCCCAGCGCCTCGAGCTCTCCGCGCCACCGCTCCTGCTCGCCCACCTGGGCGGCGCGCCTGCGGTCCTGGGCCACCAGCGCCGCGACCAGGGCGGCGTCGTCGCCGGAGGAGCCGAGCGCCCGCCCGAGGGCCCGCGCCACGTCGTCGTCGGGCACCCCCTGCGGCGCCGACGACCCCGGCAGGGTGCGGTTGGCCACCACGGCTCCCAGCGGGAGCCCGGCGGCGCGCAGCTCGGCGGCGGCCTCGGCGGTCTCGGTCACGGGCAGCTCCTCCAGCAGGCTCACGAGGTGGACGGCGGTCCGGGGGGAGGCGAGGAGGGCGGCCACGGACGCGGCGCGCCCGGCGATCGGCCCGCCGCCGGCCAGCTGCGCCAGCTCGGCGCCGATGCCCAGGAAGCGGGTGATGCGGCCGGTCGGCGGGGCGTCGAGCACCACGGCGTCGTAGACCGGTGTGCCCGTGGCGGAGCTGCCCCCGCGGCTCGTGGTGGTCCGCAGCACGGCCTCGTAGACCTTGCCGATGAGCAGGACGTCGCGCAGGCCCGGCGCCACCGTGGCGATGACGTCGACGGCGCCAGCGCGGTCGAGCACCGCCGAGGCGCGACCACCCCGGCCCCGCCCCCCGAGCACCCCGCCGTGGAAGGTGTCGAGGTAGTCCAGCAGGGCGGCCCGCGGCTCCACCGCCAGGCCCACCACCTGGCCGCCGCCGGCGCCCTCGGCGACCTCGACCTCCTCGTAGGGCAGCTCGGCGGTGCCCAGGAGGCGCGACAGGCCCTGCCGGCCCTCGACCTCGCACAGCAGCACGCGGCGGCCCTCGTCGGCCAGGGCGATGGCCAGCGCGACGGCGAGGGTGGTCTTGCCGGTGCCGCCCTTGCCGGTCACGACGTGCAGGCGGGGAGCCCCGCCGTCAGCGGGGTCGTCGGCGGGGCTGCTGCTGGGCGGACCGGGAGGAGCCACGCGCCGACAGTACGGACGGCGCAGCACCCCCGCCCGGCGTGGCTAGGCTCGTGGCCGTGACTCAGCTGACCCAGTGGGAGTACCTGACCGCGCCGCTCATCGTGCACAGCACGAAGGCGATCCTCGACAACTTCGGCGAGGAGGGCTGGGAGCTCGTCCAGGTCGTCCCCGGGCCGGGCGGCAACGGCCTCGTCGCCTACCTCAAGCGCCCCCGCCAGGGGGCCTGAGCCGTGGGCGTCCTCGACCGGCTGGCCGAGCTCGGGCTGCAGCTGCCGCCGGCGCCGCAGCCCGTCGCCTCCTACGTGACCGCCGTGCGCACCGGGAACCTCGTCTTCACCTCGGGCCAGCTGCCCCTGGTCGACGGCGCGCTCCCGGTCACCGGGCTCGTGGGCGAGCGCGAGGGCGACGTCAGCCCCGCCACCGCGAAGGACCTCGCCCGCACCGCGGCGCTGAACGGCCTCGCAGTGGTCGACGCGGCGCTGCGCGAGAGCGGCGGGCTCGACGCCGTCGTCCGCGTGGTGAAGGTCACCGGCTTCGTGGCGAGCGCCCCGGGCTTCACCGGGCAGCCGGGCGTCGTCAACGGCACCAGCGACCTGCTCGTCGACGTCCTGGGCGAGGCGGGCCGGCACGCCCGCAGCGCCGTCGGCGTGGCCGAGCTGCCCCTGGGCTCGCCCGTCGAGGTCGAGCTGGTCGTCGAGGTCGCCTGACGGCTGCACGGGGTGGGCGTTCCCCCGGGTGGCGGGCCTGCGGGTGGCCCCCGTCCAGGGGTGCGGCAGACTGCCCGCGTGGTCGACCGTGACGTGCTGCGCCGCGCCCCGCTGTTCGTGGGCGTCGACGACGAGGCTGTGGAGGTCCTCCTGTCGTTGGCGCGCATGGTCGAGCTGCGGCGCGGTCAGGTGCTCTTCGCCCAGGGCGACGAGCCCGCCGACCTGTTCGTCGTCCAGACCGGCAAGATCAAGCTCGGGCGCACCTCACCGGACGGCCGCGAGAACCTCCTCGCGGTCCTCGGGCCGGGGGAGATGTTCGGCGAGCTGAGCTGGTTCGACCCGGGCCCGCGCACCTCGAGCGCGGTGGCCGTCGGGCCGGCCACCCTGGCGGCCCTCGACTACGAGGAGCTCTACGCCTGGATGGCTCCGCGGCCCGAGGTGGCCCAGCAGCTGCTGCGGGCCCTGGCCCGCCGCCTGCGGCGCACCACCACGGCTCTGGCCGACCTCGTCTTCACCGACGTGCCCGGCCGCGTCGCCGGTACCCTGCTCGACCTGGCGCTGCGCTTCGGCCGCACCACCGAGTCCGGGCTGCTCGTGCAGCACGACCTCACCCAGGAGGAGCTCGCCCAGCTGGTCGGCGCCTCCCGCGAGACGGTCAACAAGGCCCTCGCCGACTTCGCCGCGCGCGGCTGGGTCAAGCTCGAGGCGCGGTCGGTGAGCCTGCTCGACGTCGAGCGCCTGCGGCGCCGCGCGCGCTGAGCCCGCTGACCTCCCAGGAGCTGTCGGGCAGCGCCCGTACCCTTCGCTGGTGACGCCGACGCCGGGAGGGGGCGCCCCGCACGAGACGCCGCTGGGGCGCGTGCGGCGCGCACGACGCATGCACCGCGTGCTGGCCGCGCGCTACCCCGACGCGCACTGCGAGCTCGACTTCACCTCCCCCTTCCAGCTGCTCGTGGCCACGGTGCTCTCGGCGCAGACCACCGACGTGCGGGTCAACTCCGTCACGCCCGCCCTGTTCGGCACCTGGCCCACGCCCGCCGACCTCGCCGGCGCCGACCGCGAGGCCCTCGAGGCGGTGCTGCGCCCCGTCGGCTTCTACCGCGCCAAGGCCGCCTCGGTGCAGGGGCTCGCGGCCCGCCTGGTGGACGCCTACGGCGGTGAGGTGCCGCGCCGCCTCGAAGACCTGGTGACCCTGCCCGGCGTCGGCCGCAAGACCGCCAACGTGGTGCGCGGCGACGCCTTCGGGCTGCCCGGCATCACGGTCGACACCCACGTCGGACGCCTGTCGCGACGCTTCGGGTGGACCGAGCACGACGACCCGGTCGCCGTCGAGGACGACCTCGCCGCCCTGTTCCCGAAGAGCGACTGGACGCCGCTGAGCCACCGCGTGATCTTCCACGGCCGCCGCACCTGCCACGCCCGGCGCCCGGCGTGCGGCGCCTGCCCCGTCGCCCGTGACTGCCCCTCCTACGGCGCCGGTGAGACCGACCCCGTGAAGGCCCGCGCCCTGGTCAAGGGGCTGACCGAGGCCGGTCTGGAGTGAGCGCCGCCCTGCCCGCGTGGGTGGAGCGGCTGGCCGGTGAGCTCCCCGCCGCCGGGGCCGCCGTCGCCGAGCTCCTCGCCGGTCGCGCCGGCGCCGCGCGCTCCGAGGGCGTCCCCCTCGGAGCCCGCGCGGGGCGGCGCGCTGCCGTGCTCGTGCTGCTGGGGCCGGGCGACGACGGCGCGGGTGACGTGGTGCTCACCGAGCGCGCCTCCGGCCTGCGCACCCACGCCGGCCAGGTCGCCTTCCCCGGAGGGGGCGTCGACGACGTCGACGGCGGCGACCCGGTGCGCGCCGCCCTGCGCGAGGCGCAGGAGGAGGCGGGCGTCGACCCGGCCGGCGTCGCGGTGGTCGGCCGGATGCCGGCGCTGGTGGTGCCCCCGACGGGGACGTCGGTGGTGCCGGTGCTGGGCTGGCAGGCGGTGCCCGTGCCGCCCGTGGTGGGTGACCCCGCCGAGGTCGCGCGGGTGCTGCGGGTGCCGCTGGCGGTCCTGGCCGACCCGGCGGCCCGCGCGGTGGTGCGCAGCCCGTCGGGGTGGACGGGGCCCACGTTCGCCGTCGACGACCTGGTGGTCTGGGGCTTCACCGCGGTGCTGGTCGACGCCCTGCTGCGCGCCGCGGGCCTGGAGCGGCCGTGGGACGCCGCGCGCGAGGTGCCGATGAGCGCGGTCACCGGGGCGGTCACCGGGGCGTCGCCCCGCGCGGTGGGGCGCTCGTGAGCACGCTCGACGTCGTCCTGCTCCTGCTGCTCATCGTCTACGGGCTCTCGGGGCTGCGGCAGGGCCTGGTGGTGGGCGTGCTGTCGGTGGGCGCCTTCATCGCCGGGGCCGGCCTCGGCATGTGGCTGCTGCCCCTGGTGGTCACCTCGATGGAGCCCGGGCGCACCCGCACGGTCCTGGTGGTGGTCGGGGTGCTGCTCGTCGCGTGGGGCTGCCAGCTGCTGGGCTCCCTGGTCGGCCGGAAGCTGCGTGACGTCATCACCTGGCAGCCCGCCCAGGTGGTCGACTCCGCCCTCGGGGCGGTCGCCGCCGTCGTCGCCGTCGCGCTCGTGTCGTGGTTCGTGGCCGGGGCCGTCCGCGCCGGGCCGATGCCCTCCCTCGCGCGGGCGGTCGCGTCCTCGCAGGTCATCGCGACGATCGGCACCCTGGTCCCGCCCCAGGCCGAAACCCTGTTCGCCGGGTTCCGCTCGGTGGTCGAGGCCAACGACTTCCCCCGCGTCTTCAGCGGCACCGGCGAGGAGCCGCTGACGCAGGTGGCTCCTCCGAACGACGCCGTCGTCGGCGGAGCCGTCTCGGTCGCCCAGCAGGGCGTCGTGAAGATCACGGGGACCGCTCAGGCGTGCCGTCGGGGCAGCGAGGGCAGCGGCTTCGTCGTGGCCCCGCAGCGGGTGGTCACCAACGCGCACGTCGTCGCCGGCGTCGAGCGGCCCACCGTGCAGGTCGGCGGTGTGGGTGAGCAGCTCGAGGCCACCGTGGTCGTCTTCGACCCCGCGGAGGACCTCGCCGTCCTCGCCGTCCCCGGGCTGCGCGCCGAGCCGCTCGGCACCGGGCGCCAGCTGGGGAGCTCCGCCGACGCCGTCGTCGCCGGCTTCCCCCAGGACGGACCGTTCACCGCCGTGCCGGCCCGCGTGCGCGAGGTGGTGCGCGCGGAGGGGCAGGACATCTACGGCACCTCCGCGGTGGTGCGCGAGGTCTACTCCCTGGCCGCCGACGTCGAGCCCGGCAACTCCGGGGGCCCCCTGCTCGACCCGGGCGGCAACGTGGTCGGCGTCGTCTTCGCGCGCTCCCTCACCGACGCGGGCACGGGCTACGCGCTCACCCTCGACGAGGCGCGCCCGGTGCTGCAGCAGGCGCAGGAGGCCACCACCCCGGTGTCCACCGGGGCCTGCACGACGGGCTGAGTCAGAGGCGGAGCTCGCCCAGCCAGTCCAGCAGCAGCTCGCTGGCCGCCTCGGGGGTCTCCTCGCCGAGGAAGTGCCCGGCGCCGGGCACCAGCGACCACCGGTAGGAGGCGCCGGCGCGCTCGCTGCTGCGGCGCGCGGCGCGGGCGACGACGGCGCCGTCCTCGGCGCCCTGCGCGTGCAGCACGGGCACCGCCACGGGGCGCGCCAGGGCGCTCGCGAGGGCGCGGCCGTCGGGGCGCACCCGGGACCTCACCACCCAGCGGTAGCACTCCATGGCGGCGTGCGCGGCGAAGGGCACCCGCAGCGCGGCGGCGTGCTCGGCCACGACGTCCGGGGTCGCCCAGCCGGGTGCGCCCCAGGCGCGCAGCACCTGCTCGACCGTCGAGCCGTCGCGGACGGCCCACTCCGGCTCGACGGGCACCTGCGACCGGGCGAGGTGGCGCAGCGCGGACGGCGTCAGCGCCCGCCACGGCTCGCGCAGCACCAGCAGGGGGTGGGGCTCGCCCAGGGAGGCCACGGCCGCGGTGGTGGCGGGCTGCAGCGCGGGGGAGGCCCACGCGACCCAGCCTCCCCAGCCGCTGCCCGCGAGGACGGCGCTGGTGGCCCCGAGCGCGCGGACCACCCCGGCCGCGTCGGCGGCCAGGGTCGCGGTGTCGTAGCCGCGCGGCGGCTTGTCGGAGGCGCCGCTGCCGCGCAGGTCGAGCGCCGCGGTGCGGTAGCCGGCGGCGGGGAGGGCCACCAGCTGGTGCTTCCAGGCGCGCCAGGTCTGCGGGAACCCGTGGAGCAGCAGCACGAGCGGAGCGGTGCCGTCGTCGGGACCCGCCTCGGCGACGTGGAAGCGGCATCCGTTCGCGGTGACGTAGCGGTGGCGCCAGGGCCCCTCGTCGAGCAGCTCGGCCGCGTCGACCGGGGGGCCCGCACGCAGGCCGCGCGGTGGCTGCCTCACCACCTGCGCCCGCGCGGCGCCGGGGCTGCGGTCAGCGGTGGCCCTTCAGCGCCTCGATCGACTGCTTCGACGTCGAGATGGTGCGCTCGGGCTTGCCGACCTTGCCGATCCGGCTCTTGCCCACGAGCGCCAGGGCACCGGCGACGACCAGCAGCACGACGGCCACGATGAGGAAGCCCGCCCAGGTGGGCAGCCACTCCGAGAGCAGCCAGGCGATCGCCAGCAGCACGAAGAGACCGCCGATGCCGCCGAAGACGGCCGCGCCGACGAAGAGGCCGGCGCCGATGGCGCCCTGCTTCACCTCGGTGGTGATCTCCGCCTTGGCGAGCGCGATCTCGGCGCGCACGAGCGCCGACAGGTCGCGACTGGCGTCGGCGACGAGCTGGCCGATGGTGCGCTCGCTGCCCGTGGTGCCCGTGGTGTGGCTCACCGGTGTTCCTCCTGGTCGTCGGGTCCGCTGCGGGTGACCTGTCCTGCCGCGGACTCTGCTCGGCGAGCGTAGGGGGGCCCCGGCCCTCACGCGCGGTGGAGGCCCCCACCCGGGCGGCGGAGGCGCTCCGGCCCCGCCCCCCGGGTGGTCGGGGATCAGTCCTCCGAGCCCCCGCCGCCCCGGAGCCCGGCCTGGATGGTGGCCATGACGCTGGAGTCGGCCAGGGTGGTCACGTCACCCACCTGGCGGTCCTCGGCGACATCGCGCAGGAGGCGGCGCATGATCTTGCCCGAGCGGGTCTTGGGCAGCTCCGAGACCACCATCACCTGCCTCGGCTTGGCGATCGGGCTGATCTCGCGGGCCACGTGGTCGCGCAGCGCCTTGGCGACGTCCTGGCCGTCGGCGGTCTGCGGGGCGTTCTCCCGCAGGATCACGAACGCCACGATGCCCTGGCCCGTGGTCGGGTCCGAGGCCCCGACGACGGCGGCCTCGGCCACGCTCGGGTGGCTCACCAGCGCCGACTCCACCTCGGTGGTGGAGATGCGGTGGCCCGAGACGTTCATGACGTCGTCGACGCGGCCCAGCAGCCACACGTCACCGTCGGCGTCGCGGCGGGCACCGTCACCGGCGAAGTACCAGCCCTCCTTGGCGAAGCGCGACCAGTAGGTCTCCCGGAAGCGCTCCTCGTCGCCCCAGATGCCGCGGAGCATGCCCGGCCACGGCTCGGTGAGCACCAGGTAGCCCGCGCCCTCGTGGCCGGCGGGGAGCACGCGGCCCTCGTCGTCGACCACCTCGACGCCGATGCCCGGCAGGGGCACCTGCGCCGAGCCCGGCTTGAGGCTCGTCACGCCCGGCAGGGCGCTGATCATGATGCCGCCGGTCTCGGTCTGCCACCACGTGTCCACCACGGGCGTGCGGTCGCCGCCGATGACGCGGCGGTACCAGGTCCACGCCTCGGGGTTGATGGGCTCGCCCACGCTGCCGAGCACCTGCAGGGTGGACAGGTCGTGCCCGGAGACGAGCTCCTCGCCCCACTTCATGAAGGTCCGGATGGTGGTGGGCGCGGTGTAGAGCTTGGTGACGCCGTGCTCCTCGACGATCTGCCACCACCGGTCCTGCGTGGGGGTGTTGGGGGTGCCCTCGTACATCACCGAGGTCGTCCCGTTGAGCAGCGGCCCGTAGACGATGTACGTGTGGCCGGTCACCCAGCCGATGTCCGCGCCGCACCAGTAGACGTCGGTCTCCGGGTGCAGGTCGAAGACGCTGCGGTGCGTGTACGCGGCCTGCGTGAGGTAGCCGCCGGTGGTGTGGAGGATGCCCTTGGGCTTGCCCGTCGACCCCGAGGTGTAGAGCACGAACAGGGGGTGCTCGGCCTCGACGACCACCGGCTCGTGGACCGGCGAGGAGGACTCGAGGGCCTCGTGCCACCAGTGGTCGCGCCCTTCGGTCCACGACACCTCCCCGCCGGTGCGCTGGACCACGAGCACCGCCCTGACGGTGCTCTCCACGCCGTCCCGCGGCTCCAGCGCGGCGTCGACGGCGGGCTTCAGCGGTGCGGGCTCCCCGCGGCGGTACCCGCCGTCGGCGGTGATGACGGCCACGGCCTGCGCGTCGTCCACCCGGTCGCGCAGGGCCTGGGCGCTGAAGCCGGAGAAGACGACGCTGTGCGGGGCGCCGATGCGGGCGCAGGCGAGCATCGCCACCACCGCCTCGGGGACCATCGGCAGGTAGATCGCGACGCGGTCGCCGGTGCGCACCCCGAGGTCGGTCAGGGCGTTCGCCGCCCGCTGGACCTGGGCGTGCAGGTCGGCGTAGGTGGTGGTGACGGTGTCACCCGGCTCGCCGACCCAGTGGAAGGCCACCCGGTCGCCGCGGCCCGCGGCCACGTGCCGGTCGACGCAGTTGGCAGCGGCGTTGAGCCTGCCGTCGGCGAACCAGCGCGCGACGGGCGCGGCCGACCAGTCGAGGACCTCGGTGGGCTCGACGTCCCAGGTCAGCAGCTCCCTCGCCTGCCGCCCCCAGAACGCGAGGCGGTCCGCGGCCGCCTCCTCGTAGAGGGCGGCGGTGGCCACCGCGCCGGCCGCGAGGCCCGCGGGCGGCGGGTAGGTGACCTGCTCGTGGGAGCGGTCGCTGGTCGGCTCGGTCATCGCGTCCTCCGGGTCGTGCACGCGGGGTGCTCTGCAGTCGGCAGGGTCGGCCGGGACGACGGCTGCGTCGTCCGCGACCGACCCTGGCACAGGGGGCGTCAGTGGTCGACGGCACCCTCGGCGCCCGCGCCGGTGAGCGCGCGCACCTCCATCTCGTCGGCCTTGGCCTCGTGGTCGGGCTCCGGCCGGCTCGTCATCGTCCCGACCCACCCGAGCAGGAAGGCCAGCGGGATCGACACGATCCCGGGGTTCTCCAGCGGGAAGAGCGCGAAGTCGACGCCGGTGTCCTTGACCAGGGACAGGCTCAGCCCGGTCACGGGGTCGACCTTGCCCGACACCACGGGCGAGAGGGCGATGAGCAGCAGGCAGCTGCCCAGCCCGCCGTAGATCGACCACAGGGCCCCGCGGGTGGTGAACCGCCGCCAGAACAGCGAGTACACGAGCGTCGGCAGGTTGGCGCTCGCGGCCACGGCGAACGCCAGCGCCACCAGGAACGCGACGTTCTGCCCGACGGCGAACATGCCGCCGAGGATCGCCACCGCACCGATGACCACGACGGTGCGGCGGGCGACCTTGACCTCGGCGCCCGGGTCGGGGCTCCCGTCCTTGACCACGCTGGCGTACACGTCGTGCGCGAAGGAGGCCGCCGCCGTGATGGCCAGGCCGGCGACGACGGCGAGGATCGTGGCGAAGGCCACCGCTGCGATGAAGCCCAGCAGCAGCGTGCCGCCCAGCTCGTAGGCGAGCAGCGGCGCCGCGCTGTTGACCCCTCCCGGCGCGGCGCGGATCGCCTCCGGCCCCACGAGGGCCCCGGCGCCGTAGCCCAGCACCAGGGTGAACAGGTAGAACAGGCCGATCAGCCAGATCGCCCAGACCACGCTGCGGCGGGCCTGCTTGGCGTCGGGCACCGTGTAGAAGCGCATCAGCACGTGGGGCAGCCCGGCCGTGCCGAGCACCAGCGCCAGGGCCAGCGACAGGAAGTTCAGCTTGGTCAGCGCGGTGGCGCCGTACTGGTTCATCGGCTCGATGAGGCCCTCGGGGTCCTCCACGCCCTGGGCGGCTGCCGTGTCGATCGCCGCCTGCATCAGGCTCGAGACGTTGAAGCCGTACGTGGCGAGCACCCACACCGTCATCGCGCCGGCGCCGGCGATGAGCAGCACCGCCTTGACGATCTGCACCCAGGTGGTGCCCTTCATGCCGCCGACCAGCACGTACACGATCATGAGCACGCCGACGACGGCGACGACCACGTACTGCCCCGCGGGCGCGGTGATCCCCAGCAGCAGCGCCACCAGGCCGCCGGCGCCGGCCATCTGCGCCAGGAGGTAGAAGAAGCAGACGGCCAGCGTCGCCAGGGCGGCGGCCATGCGGACGGGCCGCTGGCGCAGCCGGAAGCTGAGGACGTCGGCCATCGTGAACTTGCCGGTGTTGCGCAGCAGCTCGGCCACGAGCAGCAGCGCCACGAGCCACGCGACGAGGAACCCGATCGAGTACAGGAAGCCGTCGTAGCCGTAGATGGCGATGGCGCCGGCGATGCCGAGGAAGCTGGCGGCCGAGAGGTAGTCCCCGGCGATCGCGGTGCCGTTCTGCGGGCCGGAGAAGGAGCGGCCGGCGGCGTAGTAGTCGGCCGCGGTCCTGTTGTCCCGCGAGGCCCGCAGGACGATGACCATGGTCACGGCCACGAAGGCGCCGAAGATCGAGATGTTGACCAGGGGGTTGCCGAGGTTCACCGCGCGCCGCCGGTGATCTGCTCGCGCAGGGCCTCGGCCCGGGCGTCGAAGCGGCGGTCGGCCCAGCGCCGGTAGGCCATGGTGATCGCGAACGTGGTCACGAACTGCCCGAGCCCCATCAGCAGCCCGATGGTGATCGTGCTGCCGCCGAGGCGGGTGCCCATGAGGTCCGGTGCGTAGGCGGCCAGGAGCACGTAGAGGGCGTACCAGGCGAGGAAGCCGGCGGTGGTCGGGAACACGACGCGGCGGAAGGAGCGGCGCAGCGCCACGAACTCCGCGCTGTCGCGCACCTCGTCGAAGCCCGGCGGGCGGTGGGCCCCGGCCGGCGGGCGGTGGGCCCCGGCCGGCGGGCGGTGGTCGGCGGTCATGGAACCTCCTGGGGCGGGTCGGCGCCTCGTCGCGCGCGACCGGGCCACAGTGCAGCCCGAGGCGGCGCGTCCGTCAAGAGGAGGCCGAGCACGGGTCGTGGAGCGGTCGCGGTGACGTCGTGGGCGCCGCTGCGCCCACAGGCCGGCCGCGGAGCGCGTCCGTCCACAGGCGGCCCGCCGGTGCGGCCCGCGGCGGGGCGGACGCCCCAGGGTCGACCCGTGGACGCAGGTGCTGGTGAGGACCGGGTCGCGCGGGCGGCAGCCCCCTCCGCGGCTGACGAGGTGCTGCTCGTGACCGGCCGCTCGGTGCTCGTGGAGCACGTGCTGCGGCTGGCGGCGGCCGAGGGCGCCCGGGTCCGGGTCGCCGACGACGTCGCCGCGGCCGGCGGCCTGTGGCGCGACGCGGGCACCGTGCTGCTCGGTGACGACGCCGCCGCCCGCGGCGTGCCCCTGCGCCGACCGGGGGTGCTGCTCGTCGCCCCCGGCGGCACCGACGACGCCGGCGGGGGCGCCCGGCTCTGGCGCGCCGCCGTCGACACCGGGGCCGAGGCCGTCGCGGTGCTGCCCGACCAGGCCCCGCTCGTGGCGAGCGCGCTCGCCGCCGCCGCGGAGGGCCCCGGCCTGCAGGGCCGGCTGGTGGGTGTCGTCGGCGCCTGCGGGGGAGCGGGGGCCTCCGTCCTGGCCGCAGCCGCGGCGCGCACCGCTCCTGCCCGGACCGCGCTCCTGGTCGACGCCGACCCCGTGGGCGGTGGCGCCGACCTCCTGCTGGGGGTCCACGACGAGCCGGGCCTGCGGTGGCCCGACCTCCTCGGGGCGGGGCCCCGCCTGCGCGCGGCCTCCCTGCGCGACGGCCTCCCGCGCACCGGCAGCGGCCTGCCCGTGCTCGCCTGGTCCGCGGGCCCGGGTGAGGGTGCCGGGGGTACCGCGACGACCGGCGCCGCGGTACCACCGGAGGCCGTGGAGGCGGTGGTGGCGGCCGCGGCCCGCGCCAGCGACCTGGTGGTCGTCGACCTGCCCCGCACGGGGCCCGCTCTGGAGCCCCTGCTGTGGCAGCTGGACCTGCTCGTGGTGCTCGTGCCCGCCCAGCTCCGCGCCGTCGCCGCCGCGCAGGCCCTGCTGCCGGGCCTGGTCGGTCCCGCCGGTGACGTCCGCCTCGTCGTGTCGACCCGCCCCGGAGCGCCCCTGGCCCCCGACGACGTGGCCGACGCGCTCGCCCTGCCGCTGCTCGACCACCTCGGCCACGCCGCGGACGTGCGCGCGGCCCTCGGTCGGGGGGAGCCGCTGCCCCGACCGCGCGGGGCCCTCGCCCGGTGCGCGCGCTCGGTGCTCCTCGCCGTCGACGCGCTCGAGCACCGAGACCCCGGCCCCGCCGCCGCGAGCGCCGCCGGTGCGCCGCGCACCGGCCGCGGGCGGCGGAGGCGCGCATGACGCCCGCCGGCCCCCCTGCCGGCGGTCCGCTGCAGCGGCTCCTCGACGTCCCCGGCACCACGGACGTGCTGGTCAACGGGCCCGGCTCCGTGTGGGTCGACCGCGGTGACGGGCTGGAGCGCGTCGACCTGGACGTCGGAGCGGAGGACGGCCTGCGCGCCCTCGCGGTGCGGCTCGCCGCGACCGCCGGCCGGCGCCTGGACGACGCCAGTCCCTGCGTCGACGCCGTCCTCGCCGACGGCACCCGCCTGCACGCCGTGCTGCCCCCGGTCTCCGGCAGCGGGACCCTGCTGTCGCTGCGGGTCCCCAGCCGGGCGCCGCTGCGCCTGACCGAGCTCGAGGCGGGCGGGTCGGTGCCCCCGGGGTGGGGGCCGGTGCTCGCGGCGGTCGTGCGGCGCCGGCTGTCGCTGCTCGTCTCGGGCGGCACGGGCAGCGGCAAGACGACCCTGCTGGCAGCGCTGCTCGGCCTCGCCGACCCGCGCGAGCGGATCGTGCTCGTCGAGGACGCCGGCGAGCTGGCACCCGCCCACCCCCACGTCGTGCGCCTCCAGGCCCGGCACGGCAACGTCGAGGGCGCCGGAGCCGTGGGCCAGCGCGAGCTGGTGCGCCAGGCGCTGCGGATGCGCCCCGACCGGCTGGTGGTGGGCGAGGTGCGCGGTGCGGAGGTCGCCGATCTGCTGCTCGCCCTCAACACCGGCCACGAGGGCGGCTGCTGCACCGTCCACGCCAACGCCGCGTCCGCCGTCCCGGCCCGCCTGGCGGCGCTGGGGGCCCTGGGGGGCCTCGGACCGGACGCCCTGGCGGCCCAGGCGGAGGCGGGGCTCCAGGTGGTCGTGCACCTGCGCCGCGAGGGGGCCCTGCGCCGCGTGGTCGAGGTGGGCGTCGTCGGCCGCGGCAGCGCCGACGGGGCGCTGGCGGTGGTCCCCGCCCTGGTCGCCGATCGCTCCCCGCACCACCCCGGTACTCGCGGCCCCGGGTGGGAGCGGCTCGCCGAGCTGCTCCAGCTGGCGACCGTGCCGCTGCCGGCCACGGCGTGAGCGGCCTGCTGCCCGCAGCGGCGGGCTGCGCCGCGGGGCTGGCGGCGTGGCTCCTCCTGGGGCCGGTGGCACCTCCGGGGGCGGCCGGCGGGCGCGGACGGAGCACCGCGGCGGGTCCTGCCGCGCTCGCGCGGTGGCGCACCGCCCTCCGAGCCGCCCTCCGCGCCGGTGCCGCCGAGACCGCCGAGCCGGCCGGGGTCGTCGTCGCGAGGGCGGCCGCCGAGGTGGCGGCCCTCCTGCGCGCGGGCGCCCCGCCGGTGGCCGCCTGGGCACCGCAGCGCTGGGACCAGGAGGCCGGTCCGGCACCGCTGGGCGGGGTCCTCGACCGCGCGGCCCGGGCCGCGGTGCGGGGCGAGGACCTGGTGGCCGAGCTCCGCTCCGGCTCGCGCCCGCTCCGGGCGGCCGCTGCGCTCGACTCCCTCGCGCTCGCGTGGCGCACCAGCGAGACCACCGGGGCCCCGGCGGCGGCGGTCCTCGACCGGCTCGTCACCTCCCTGCTCGACGACGCCAGCGCCCAGGACGCCCGCGACGCGGCGCTCGCCGGTCCGCGCGCGACCGCCCGGCTGCTCGCCGTCCTGCCGCTGGCAGGCGTGCTGCTGGGCGTGCTGGTCGGCGCCGACCCCGTGGCCGTGCTCGTGGGCACGGTGCCCGGGCGCTGGTGCGCCGCGGTCGGCCTCGCCGCCACCGCCCTGGGCTGGGCGTGGACGGCCGCGCTCGTGCGCGCCGCGGAGCGCGCCCGGTGAGCGCGGCTGCGAGGTCCCGGTGAGCGCTGCCGCGGAGACGGCACTGGCAGCGGCCGTGCTCGTGGCGCTGGGGGTCGTGCTGCTGCCCGGGCGACCCCGGCCGCCCCGCGCACCGGCTGCTGGGAGCGCCCGCGGAGCGCAGCCACCCCTGCCCGACGCCCCGCTCGTGCTCGACCTGGTCGCGGCCGTCGTGGAGGCGGGAGCCCCGCCGCCCGCGGCGGTCGACGCGGTGGCGCGGGTGCTGCGCGAGGCCGGGTCGCCGGTCGCCGACCAGGTGGCCCGGCTGGGCCTGTCGCGCCCGGGGCTGCCGGCCCAGCCCTCGACACCGGGGTCTCGCGGCGGTGAGGGGCACCTCGACCGCTGCGCGGAGCACGCCGTCGCGTCGTTGCGGGGTCCGCTGGAGCGGTGCCTGCAGCTGGCGGAGCAGACGGGGGCGCCCGTCGCGGTGCTGCTGCGCTCCTCCGCCGACGAGCTGCGCCGCCGACGGCGCCGCGCCGCCGCCCTGGCAGCGGCGCGCCTGGGCGTGCGGGTGGTGGCCCCGCTGGGCCTGTGCACCCTGCCGGCCTTCGCGGCCCTCGCCGTCGTCCCCGTGCTCGTCTCGCTCGGGCGCGACCTGCTCGCGGGGTGAGCCTCTCCGCTGCGCCCACAGGCGGCGCGCTCGCGCCCGCTGTCCACAGGGGCGGACGCCCGGCCGCGCGGGGCCGTTCGACGCGGCCACGGTGGGCGCAGGCCGGGTGGACCCCACCGCGGCCGCCGGCGGGAGCACCCACCGGCACCAGGACGACCACCGGAGGCTCTCCATGACCAGCTCCACCGACCCCGGCCGCACCCGCGAGGCCCCTGCCGAGACCCCCGGGTCCGGTGCCGACGCGGGGATGGCCACCGCCGAGTACGCCATCGCGACGCTCGCGGCGTGCGGCTTCGCGGCGCTGCTGCTCGCGGTCCTGTCCAGCGGCGAGGTGCGCGAGATGCTGCTGGCCCTCGTGCAGCGCGCGCTGAGCCTCGTGTGACCCGCTCGCCCCTGCTCCGGCGCGGTGCCGACCGCGGGTCGGTCACGGCCGAGCTCGCCGCCGGGCTCCTCGTGGTCGGCGTCGTCCTGCTGCTGGCGGGATGGCTCGCCGCCGCGGGAACGGCCCAGGTGCGGGTGCAGCTGGCCGCAGGAGCCGCCGCCCGGGCCCTGGCCCGCGGCGAGGAGCCGGCCGCCGTGCAGCAGCGCGTGGCGTCGGCCGTCGGGGAGGGGGCCAGGAGCGAGCGCGTAGACGCGGCGGGGCTGGTGCGCGTGCGGGTCGTCGCGCCCCTGGAGGTGCCCGTGCTGGACGCCCGCCTCGAGGTCTCCGGGGAGGCGGTGGCCCCTCTGGAGGCCGCTGCCGAGGCGGCTGCGGTGGCGGCCGGGTCGTGAGGGCGCCCCGACCGGGGGCGGCGCTCCCGCTCCCCGGGGACGCCGGGGCGGGGAGCGTGCTGGTCCTCGCGCTGGTGGGGGCCGCCCTCGTCCTGGGGGCGGGGTCGGCCGCCGCCGCCTCGCTGGCCGTGGCCTCGGTGCGGGCGGCCGGGGCAGCCGACGCCGCGGCCCTCGCCGCGGCAGCAGCGGCCACGACCGGCCAGGACCCGTGCACCGCGGCCGGCGCCGCTGCCCGGTCCGCTCGGACCGAGCTGGTGGCCTGCGCCTCCGCGGGTGGTGGGGTGGTCGACGTGGAGGTCGCCGCCGTCCCCGGCGGAGCGGTGGGGGAGCTGACCGGTCCCGCCGCCGCGCGGGCGCGCGCCGGCCCGGTCCCGTGAGCCGGGGGCCTCGCCCGCGGCGCGCGGACGGGGCCCCCGGCGGGGCTCAGGACCGGCTGGAGCCCGCCCTGCCGCCGGTGTCGGACCGGGGGGTCTGCGCGGGTGCGGCCCCGGACCGCGCGGGCTCGGCCGGAGCCGCGGGACCGGCGGGGGAGGTGGGGCCGCTGGGGGAGGTGGGCGCGTCGCCGTGGCGGGCGCGCTCGGCCTCGACCCGGCGCAGGTGCTTGAGCTCCTTGCGGCGCTCGGCGCTCTTGCGGTTGCCGCGCAGGAGCATGCTCAGCCCGAGCTGGGCCAGGAGCAGGCACGCCGCCCCGAGCAGGAAGACCGCGAGCGCGGTGAGGGTGATGGTGGTGTTGATCTGCGCCCACTCGAGCGAGACGGTCGGGGTGGTGCCCGTGACGACCACGAACAGGACCACGAGCGCCACCACGAGGAGCAGCAGCACGGCGAGGACGATCACGAGAGCGCTCCAGAGGACGGGCCGGCGCTTCCCGCCGGCCGGGGGTCGGACGCTAGCGCCGGGGTGCCCGCTCGGCGCGCTGGCGCAGCGCGTCCGGCGCAACCCCCGGCGGGTCGCCCGCGGCACCCTCCCTGAGGTCGACGACGACGCCCCCGCCCGGCTCGGCGGCGGAGCCCCCTGCGGGCGGGCCGCCGTCGTCGTCCGCCTGCGCGAGCACGAGCTCGAGCATCGCCAGGGCCCCGGCCTTGTCGAGCGGCTCGTTGCCGTTGCCGCACTTCGGCGACTGCACGCACGAGGGGCAGCCGGTGGCGCACTCGCACTCGGCGACCAGGTCGGCCGTGGCGCGCAGCCACGTCCGCGCCGCGCTGAAGCCCCGCTCGGCGAAGCCCGCGCCACCCGCGGCGGCGTCGTGCACCACCACGGTGGGCAGGCCGGTGTCGGGGTGCAGGGCCGTCGAGACGCCGCCCACGTCCCAGCGGTCGCAGGTGGCGACCAGCGGCAGGAGCCCGATGGCGGCGTGCTCGGCGGCGTGGGCGGCGCCCGGCACGTCGGCGGGCGCGACCCCGGCGGCCTCGAGGAGGTCGGCCGGCACGGTCCACCACACGGCGCTCGTGCGCAGCACCCGCTCGGGCAGGTCCAGCGGCTCCTCGCCCAGCACCTGGCCCGTGGCCGCCCGCCGGCGCAGGAAGGACGTGACCTGCGAGGTCACCTCGACCGTGCCCGTGCTCAGGCGCACCGGTCCCCAGTCGCGCGAGCGGGCCTCGGCGAGGATCCGCACCTCCGTCGTCGTGCGCGCCGAGGTGGTGTGCTCGACGTCCTCGCGGCGGACCAGCGCGACCGAGCCCTCCTCGTCGAGCTCCTCGACCACGTGGGTCTCGCCCTGGTGCAGGTACACCGCTCCGGGGTGCACCGCGTGGTGGGCGGAGGCGGCGTCGACGCTGCCGAGGACGCGGCCGGTGGAGCTCTCGACCAGGCGCACGGGCTCGCCGCCGGTGCCGCGCAGGTCGGCCAGGTCGGTCGCGCGCTGGCGGGACGTCCAGAACCACCCGCCGGGCCGGGCGCGCAGCAGGCCGCCCGCCACGAGGTGGCGCAGCACGGGCTCGGCCGACGGGCCGAAGAGGGCGAGGTCGTCGCGGACCAGGGGCCGCTCCGCGGCGGCGGCGCACAGGTGGGGGCCGAGGACGTAGGGGTTGTCGGGGTCGAGCACGGTCTGCTCGACCGGGGCCCCCAGCACCGCCTCGGGGTGGTGGACGACGTAGGTGTCCAGCGGGTCGTCATCGGCCACCAGCACCGCGAGCGCGTCGGTGCCCGAGCGGCCGGCCCGGCCGGCCTGCTGCCACAGCGCCGAGCGGGTGCCGGGCCACCCGGTGATGACGACGGCGTCGAGGCCTGAGACGTCGACGCCGAGCTCGAGGGCGCTGGTGGAGGCGACGCCGAGCAGGTCGCCCGAGCGCAGCCGCTGCTCCAGGGCGCGCCGCTCCTCGGGCAGGAAGCCCGAGCGGTAGGCGGCCACGCGGCGCGGCAGGTCGGGGTCGACGTCGGCCAGCGCGCGGCGCGCCGCGACGGCGACGGCCTCGGCCCCGCGGCGCGAGCGCACGAACGCGACCGTGCGCACCCCCGAGGCGACCAGGTCGGTGAGGAGCTCGGCGGTCTCCGCGGGGGCGGGACGGCGGGTGGGGGCGCCGTTCTCCCCGGTGCCCGGCAGCAGCGGCGGCTCCCACATCCAGAACCGGGTGGCCCCGCGGCGGGCCGTGTCGTCGGTGACGGCGAGCACGTCGCAGGCGGGTACGCCGAGCAGGCGGGAGGCCGTGGTGGCGGGGTCGGCGGCGGTGGCGGAGGCGAGGACGAAGACCGGCCCCGGGCCGCCGGCGGCCACCGCCAGCCGCCGCAGGCGCCGCAGGACCGCCGCGACGTGCGACCCGAACAGCCCCCGGTAGCGGTGGCACTCGTCGACGACCACCACGCGCAGCGCTCGCAGGAACCGCTGCCAGCGGCCGTGGCCGGGCAGCAGCGAGCGGTGGAGCATGTCCGGGTTGGTGAGCACGTAGTTCGCGTGCTCGCGCACCCACCGGCGCTCCTCGGAGGGCAGGTCGCCGTCGTAGGTGGCCGCCCGGACCCCGGGCACCCCCAGCGCCCGCACCGAGGCCAGCTGGTCGGCGGCGAGGGCCTTCGTGGGGGAGAGGTACAGCGCCGTCGCCCCGCGCCCGCCCGGTTCGCCCGCTCCCTCGGCCACGGCGGTCAGCGCGGGCAGCAGGTACGCCAGCGACTTGCCCGACGCCGTGCCGGTGGCGACCACCACGTGGCGCCCGGCGCGGACCGCCTCGGCGGCCACCGCCTGGTGCTGCCACAGGTCGTGCACGCCGCGCTCGCCGAGCGCGGAGCGCAGCGCCGGGTCCACCCACGAGGGCCACGGCGCGGTGGTGCCCCCGCGGGCCGGCACGAGGTGCTCGTGCAGCACGCGCTCGCGGCGACCGGGGGCGGCGAGCAGGTGCTCCACGGCGCCCGAGAGGTCCGCCTCACCACCCGTGCTCGCCACGCCCCCATGGTCGCCCACCCGCCGGGCGGGCGGCGCCGGACGGCCGCGGGATGACCACCGCGCGTGGCCGACGTCGGGTGCGGGTGGTTGACTTCCCGGCAGGGGCCCGCTGTCGCCAGCGCCGGCGCCGCCGCGAGCCCGATCACCCGACCGAGTTCCAGCCCGACCCCGAGGAGCCACCGTGGACCTGTCCGTGACCAGCCGCGAGCAGGGCGGCCGGACCGTCGTCGAGGTCGGCGGCGAGATCGACGTCTACACCGCCCCCGTCCTGCGCGAGCGCCTGAACGACCTCGTCGGCGAGGGCCGCCACCACCTGGTCGTCGACATGGAGAAGGTCGACTTCCTCGACTCCACCGGCCTCGGCGTCCTCGTCGGCGGCCTCAAGCGCGTGCGCTCCCACGACGGCTCGCTGCACCTGGTGTGCACCCAGGAGAAGATCCTCAAGGTCTTCCGCATCACCGGCCTGACCAAGGTCTTCCCGATCCACAGCACCGTCGACGACGCGGTCGCCGCGTCCAGCGGAGAGTCCGCCTCCTGACCGTGGCACCCCCTCCGCAGCACCCGACCGGCCCCGGCGGCGCCCCCGCGCCGCTGGGGCCGGTCGTGCTGCGCTTCACGGCCCTGCCGGAGCACGTGCGCACCGCGCGCCTCGTGGCGACGTCCCTGTCGCGCCGGGCCGGCCTGGACACCACCGACGTCGAGGGCGTGCGCCTGGCCGTCGGCGAGGCGTGCGGGCGCGCCGTGCAGCGCAGCGAGTCCGCGGGCACCGCCGAGCTGGTGCGGATGGTGCTGTCCGCGTCGTCGGGGGTGCTCGTCGTCGAGGTCGTCGACGGCGCCGGTGACGACGGCGTGGAGTCCGAGGAGGTGGCCATGCTGCTCATGGAGGGCCTCGCCGACGAGGTCTCCGTCTCCGCGGGCCCCGGTGGCCCGGGAGGCACCACCCGGCTGACGTGGGGCCTGCCCGCCGACACGGCGTCCTGACGCCTCCGGCGGCGCGCCTTGTAGTCTCGCGCCGACCTTCTGTCCCTCCGACGGGTGCCGCGAGGCCACCAGGAGGGACTCGCCCCAGCCTCGTCGAGGAGGACGGATGCTCGGGCTGACGAGCGGGACCGTGCTGGCTGCGGCCGGCAGCGCCACGACCGCCAGCACGGCCGTGACCGGTCGTGACCAGTGGATCGTCGTCGGGGTGGCGGTGGTCGCCGCCCTCGGGCTGGCGATGGCCTTCGTCTTCCGCCGCCAGGTGCTCGCCGCCGGCGCGGGCACCGAGCGCATGCAGGAGATCGCCGCGGCGGTCCAGGAGGGCGCGAGCGCGTACCTCAGGCGCCAGTTCCGCACCCTGGCGGTCTTCGCGCTCCCGGTGGTGGCGCTGCTGTTCCTGCTGCCCGGTGACGCCGAGGTGCGCATCGGCCGCGCCGTGCTGTTCCTCGTGGGCGCGCTGTTCTCCGCGGCGGTGGGCTACCTCGGCATGTCCCTGGCGGTGCGCGCCAACGTGCGCGTGGCCGCGGCCTCGCGCGACCCCGAGGGCCGCGCGGTGGGCTTCCGCCTCGCCATCCGCACCGGCGGCACGGTCGGCATGGCCACCGTCGGCCTGGGCCTGCTCGGCTCCGCCCTGGTGGTGCTCTTCTTCAAGGCCGACGCCCCCACGATGCTCGAGGGCTTCGGGTTCGGGGCAGCGCTCGTCGCGATGTTCATGCGCGTCGGCGGAGGCATCTTCACCAAGGCCGCCGACGTCGGCGCCGACCTCGTCGGCAAGGTCGAGCAGGGCATCCCCGAGGACGACCCCCGCAACGCCGCCACCATCGCCGACAACGTGGGCGACAACGTGGGCGACTGCGCCGGCATGGCCGCCGACCTGTTCGAGTCCTACGCCGTGACCCTGGTGGCCGCGCTGATCCTGGGCCGGGCCGCCTACGGCGACGCCGGCCTGGTCTTCCCGCTGCTCGTGCCCGCCGTCGGCGCCCTCACCGCGGTGCTCGGCATCATGCTCACGCGGACCCGCGGCACCGAGAACGGCCTGACCGCCATCCAGCGGGGCTTCTACGTCTCCGCCGTCGTCTCCGCGGTCGGCAGCACGCTCGTGGCGTTCCTGTACCTGCCCGCCAGCTTCGGCGACCTGCCGGGCCTGGCCGCGGCGCAGAGCGCGGGCGACCCCCGCTTCCTCGCCTCCGCCGCGGTGATCGTCGGCATCCTGCTGGCCGTCGTCATCCTCTGGATCACCGGCTACTACACGGGCACCGAGTCCAAGCCGACCCGGGCGGTGGCGCGCACGTCGCTGACCGGTCCGGCCACCGTGGTGCTCTCGGGCATCGGGCTGGGCCTCACCTCGGCCGTCTACACCACGCTGATCATCGGCATCGCCGTCCTGCTGTGCTTCCTGCTGGCCGGCGGCGCCGTCGCGCTCTCGCTGTTCCTCGTGGCGCTGGCGGGCACCGGCCTGCTGACCACGGTGGGCGTGATCGTGGCCATGGACACCTTCGGCCCCGTCAGCGACAACGCCCAGGGCATCGCCGAGATGTCCGGTGACGTCGACGAGGAGGCCGCCCGCACCCTCACCGACCTCGACGCGGTGGGCAACACCACCAAGGCGATCACCAAGGGCATCGCGATCGCCACGGCGGTGCTCGCGGCGACGGCCCTGTTCGGCTCCCTGGCCGACAGCTTCGGGACGGCGCTCAACAGCGCCGCCGCGACGCTCACCCAGGCGAACCAGCCGTCGTACTACGACATCTCCTCCCTGGGGCTGGTCCCCTCCCGCAACAACCTCGACGTCGCGGTGGCCCTCGGGCTGGTGTCGGTGCCCTCGGTGCTGGTGGGCCTGCTCGTCGGCGCCGCGGTGGTCTTCCTGTTCTCGGGCCTGGCCATCGACGCGGTCACCCGCGCCGCCGGCGCCATCGTCTTCGAGGTGCGCCGCCAGTTCCGCGAGAAGCCCGGGATCATGGACGGCACCGAGAAGCCGGAGTACGGCCGCGTCGTCGACATCTGCACCCGCGACTCCCTGCGGGAGCTGGCCACCCCCGGCCTGCTCGCGGTGCTCGCGCCCGTCGTCGTCGGCTTCGGCCTCGGCGTCTCGGCCCTGGTGGGCTTCCTGGCCGGCGCCATCGGCACCGGCTGCCTGATGGCGGTCTTCCTGGCCAACGCCGGCGGGGCGTGGGACAACGCCAAGAAGCTGGTCGAGGACGGCAGCCACGGCGGCAAGGGCTCGCAGGCCCACGCCGCCACGGTCATCGGCGACACCGTCGGCGACCCGTTCAAGGACACCGCCGGGCCCGCCATCAACCCGCTGCTGAAGGTCATGAACCTGGTGGCGATCCTGGTGGTCCCGGCGATCGTGACCCTGACCATCGGCGAGAGCGCCAGCACCCCGGCGCGCCTGGGCATCGCCGGAGCGGCGCTGCTGGTCATCGTCGTCGCTGTGGTCGTCTCGTCGCGCCGCACCAGCGCCCTCGACGAGGACGAGGACGACGACGACCTGGACGACGACCTGGACGACGACGGCGACGGTGACGCCCTCGAGCCGACGACCGGCGCGACCGGCGCGACCGGCGCCGAGCGCGAGCCCGCGGAGCGCCCAGCCCGCTGACGTACCGTCGGCACCATGACGACGACGCCCCCCGCGCCCGTGCTGCCGGGGGGCGTCGTCGCGCCCCTGAGGGACGACCTCGAGGCCTCGGGGTGGACCGTCGACGGCGTCGAGGAGCTGCTGGGCCCGGTCGCGGAGGCTGCTCTGCGCCGGGAGTCCCTGGTGCCCGCGCTGCGGGTGACCGAGGCGCCCGCCGCCGCGGGCGACCCCGCCGCCGTGCTCACCCGCCTGTTCCTCCTCGGCCGACCGGTGCCGCGCGCCGCCCTCGACCGCGCGCTGCCGGCCGCGGGCGCCGCGGGTGCGGAGGCCGCCGGTCTGGTCCGCGCCGCGGGCGCCGCTCCCGACGACGAGGTCCGCGCCTCGGTCGACCTGCGCCCCCACAGCGCCGCGGGCAGCGCCAGCGGCACCGGTGGCGAGGTGACCTGGTGGGTCGCCTCCGACCTCGGCGAGCCCGTCACCGGCGAGGCGCTGCCCGTCGAGCACGTCCTCGGCATCGGCGGGGCCTCGGCGTCCCTGGCCCGCCTGGCGGTGCGCGAGCCCGTCGGCCGCGTGCTCGACATCGGCACGGGCAGCGGGGTGCAGGCGCTGCACGCCTCGCGCCACGCCCGGTCGGTCACCGCCACGGACACCTCCCGGCGCTGCCTCGACTTCGCCGCCTTCAACGCCGAGCTCGCCGGGGTGGAGCTCGACCTGCGCCGCGGGAGCCTGCTGGAGCCCGTGGCCGGTGAGCGGTACGACCAGGTGGTCTCCAACCCGCCCTTCGTGGTGACCCCCCGTGCCGCGGGGGTGCCGGGCTGGGAGTACCGCGACGGGGGCCTCGTCGGCGACGAGGTGGTGCGCCGCCTGGTCACCGGCCTCGGCGCCGTGCTGGCGCCCGGTGGCAGCGCGCAGCTGCTCGGCAACTGGGAGCACCGCGCCGGCGAGGGCTGGCGCGACCGGGTCACCGGCTGGCTGGAGGAGTCCGGCCTCGACGGCTGGGTGGTGCAGCGCGAGGTGCAGGACCCGGCCGACTACGCCGAGACCTGGATCCGCGACGGCGGCCAGCGCCCCGGACCGGTCGCCGACGCCCTGCTGGAGGCGTGGCTCGACGACTTCGCCGCTCGCGGGGTCGAGGCGGTGGGGCTGGGCTTCGTCGTCCTGCACGCCCCGCCCGCCGACGCGGCCGGCTCCGCGACGCGCCCGCGCTGGCGCCGCGTCGAGGAGGTCACCGGCCGCCTGGACGGCCCGCTCGGGGGCCACGTCGCCGCCGTCCTGTCGGCGCGGGAACGCCTCGCCACCGCCAGCGACGAGGACCTGCTCGCCGCGCGCCTGCGCGTGGCCGACGACGTCACCGAGGAGCGCCACGCCCGCCCCGGCGAGGGCGGACCCCGCGCCGTCCTGCTGCGGGCCGGAGGCGGGCTGGGCCGCACGGCGTCGGTGGGGACCGCCCTGGCCGGTCTGGTCGGCGCCTGCGACGGCGAGCTGGCGGTCGGCCAGGTGGTGGCCGCGCTGGCGGCCCTGCTGGAGGTCGACGCCGCGCAGCTGCGCGCCGAGCTGCTCCCGCAGGTGCGGGGGCTGGTGGAGGACGGCCTCCTGGAGTGGCACCCGTGAACCGCGGGGCGCGGGCTGCTGCAGGTCCCCTGGTGGCCGGGGTGCTCGTCGCCCTGGCCTGCGCCGCCGGGGTGGTGGTGCTCCACCGCGTCTTCGTCGCCACCGCGCACGGCCAGGCCGTCGACGAGGCCGCCCTGTCCGGCGCCCGCGCCCGGCTCTGGCGCCTGCAGGACAGCGCCGACCTCGTGCTCGACAGCGTCTCGGCCCTCGCCGTGCTGGCGGCGCTGGCCGCGGTGGCGGTGGTCGCGCTGGTGCAGCGCCGGGTCCGGCTCGCCCTGGCGGCGGTGGCGCTGGTGGTGGGCGCGCTGGCCACCACGCAGGTGGTCAAGCGCCTGCTGCTCGTCAGACCCGACCTCGACGTCACCTACGCCCTCGACAACTCCCTGCCCTCCGGGCACACCACGTTCGCGGCAGCGGTGTCCGCGGCGGCGCTGCTCGTCTCCCCGGTGCGCCTGCGCCCGCTCGTGGCCGTGGTCGGTGCCGCCTACACGGCCGTCATCGGCGTCGGGACCCTCGCCGCGGGGTGGCATCGGCCCAGCGACGTCGTCGCCGCCGCGCTGGTGGTCCTGGCCTGGGGCGCCCTGCTCGCGCCCCTGGCCGGTGGCCGCGCCTCGGGCGGGGCGGGCTCCTCGGGCCGCGCGGTCGCCGGGACCGTCCTGGTCGTCGGCGCGCTGGTCGGCCTGGTGGGTGGGGCGGCCGCGCTGGCCGCCGTGTGGGCGTCCGTGCCCCCCGAACCGACCGGTCGCACGGGGCAGCTGGTCGCCGGCGTCGGCGGGGCCCTCGGCGTCGGCGGGGCCGCGTGCGCGGGGCTGCTGGTGCTGCTCCTGCTCCAGAGGGCCGCTGACCGGGCTGCTGACCGGGCTGCCGGCTCGACCGCTGGCTCGACCGCCCGGACCGCCGGGACCGCCGTCGGGGCGCGTCACCCGAGCGGAGGGGGAGCGGTCCGCCCGGCGGGGGGTACCGTGCTCGGCGAGCAGCCCGCTGCGGCGCCCGCCGCGCGGCCGCCGGGCCTCGAGGGGCGCAGCTCCGGCTGAGGCCGGCCGGACCCGGCCGGACCCGTCCGGCCCACGCCCCACCGCCGCGTCCTGCACACTCGCCGTGGCGCAGCGGCCGTGCAGACCACCTGCAGCCCCCACCCAGCCGCCGCCGAGCGCTCGTCCCGAACCCCGTCCCAGACCGTCACCACCTGGAAGGCAGGCCCGTCCGTGGCCCGAAGCTCCACCTCCGCAGCGCCCGTGCGCCGGCTCGTCATCGTCGAGTCGCCCGCCAAGGCGCGCACCATCGCCAGCTACCTGGGCGACGGGTACGAGGTCGAGGCCAGCGTCGGCCACATCCGCGACCTGCCGCAGCCCTCCGAGCTGCCCGCGGAGATGAAGAAGGGCCCCTTCGGCAAGTTCGCCGTCGACGTCGACAACGGCTTCGAGCCGTACTACGTGGTCGACGCCGACAAGAAGAAGAAGGTGACCGAGCTCAAGCGGGCCCTCAAGGACGCCGACGAGCTCTACCTCGCCACCGACGAGGACCGCGAGGGCGAGGCCATCGCCTGGCACCTGCTGCAGACCCTGCAGCCGACGGTGCCGGTCAAGCGGATGGTCTTCCACGAGATCACCCGCGAGGCCATCCAGCGGGCGCTGGAGTCCACCCGCGACATCGACGCGCACATGGTCGACGCGCAGGAGACCCGCCGCATCCTCGACCGGCTGTACGGCTACGAGGTCTCCCCGGTGCTGTGGCGCAAGGTCCGCGCCGGCCTGTCCGCGGGCCGCGTGCAGTCGGTGGCCACCCGGATGGTGGTCGAGCGCGAGCGCGAGCGCATGGCCTTCCGCTCGGCGTCGTACTGGGACGTCCAGGCCGGCACCTCCCCGGCCGGCGCCGGGGCCTCCCAGCGCTTCACCACCCGGCTGGTGGCCGTCGACGGCGCCCGCGTGGCCACCGGCCGCGACTTCGCCGACAGCGGCCAGCTCACCGAGCGCGCCGCCGGGCTCGGCGCCGGCCTGGTGCGCCTCGACGAGGCCGCCGCCACCGCCGTCGCCTCCGCCCTGCGCGACGCGGGCTCCGACGCCCTGGTGGTCCGCTCCCTGGAGACCAAGCCCTACACGCGCAAGCCCGCGGCGCCGTTCACCACCTCCACGCTGCAGCAGGAGGCCAGCCGCAAGCTCGGCTCGTCCGCGCGGCAGACCATGCGCACCGCCCAGTCGCTGTACGAGAACGGCTGGATCACCTACATGCGCACCGACTCGGTGTCCCTGTCGCAGCAGGCCGTGAGCGCGGCGCGCTCGCAGGCCGCCGAGCTGTACGGCGCCGAGTACGTGCCGCCGGCGCCCCGCACCTACTCCTCGAAGGCCAAGAACGCCCAGGAGGCCCACGAGGCGATCCGCCCCTCGGGCGACGTCTTCCGCACCCCGGCCCAGGTCGCGGGCCAGCTGCGGGGCGAGGAGTTCCGCCTCTACGAGATGATCTGGCAGCGCACCGTGGCCAGCCAGATGGCCGACGCCCGCGGCTCCACCGCCACGGTCCGCCTCGCCGGGGACGTCGCGGTCGCCCCCGGCACCGGCTCGCTGACCACCGGCGCCCGCGAGGTCGAGCTGTCGACCTCGGGCACCGTGATCACCTTCCGCGGCTTCCTCGCCGCCTACGAGGAGGGCCGGGACGAGGAGCGGCACTCCGGCGGTGACGCCGAGCGCCGCCTGCCCGAGCTCGTGCAGGGCCAGCGCGTCGACGTCCTCGACACCTCCGCCGACGGCCACGAGACCTCCCCGCCGCCGCGCTACACCGAGGCGAGCCTGGTGAAGGCGCTGGAGGAGCGCGGCATCGGCCGTCCCTCCACCTACGCCGCCACCATCGCCACGATCTCCGACCGCGGGTACGTCTGGCGCCGGGGCAGCGCCCTCGTGCCCAGCTGGCTGGCGTTCGCCGTCATCAGGCTGCTCGAGGAC
>Ga0325403_1000548_pt1 | contig 27086 bp, 21 predicted proteins | sample PopdelMetagenome_19_FD_205665 | JGI IMG/M metagenome (GOLD analysis project Ga0325403, IMG submission 205665) | Populus deltoides microbial communities from Bellville, Georgia, United States - Xylem-PdKOR-R4 | ecosystem: Host-associated > Plants > Phyllosphere > Stem > Wood/Secondary xylem... | reverse complement strand
AACAACAAAGAAACGGGTTGCTTACATGGAGTTGACTAGTGAGAGTTATCAAAGCCAAAACTCCAAGGTGATTAATCAAAAGCAAAAACAGCACGCTTCACAGCCATTATATATATATGTTTATAAGGTGAGGGAGAAGGAGTTCTTTGCTTTGAATCACCATAAAGGGATGAATTTGGAGGTGGGCTACAAGATAGAATGGAAATTAATAATGATGAACAGTACCAGATTATCAATATTTGTAATTCTCTGTGTTTGATTGGCTCGGACAACGTGATTGGGACTGGCTTCATCAAATTAATAAATGTTTGCTGATATGGTTGCAAGGTAGATAAGCACATAAATCAATATATACACTGTTCATGGAAAAAAGAAAAGAACATACTACAAATAGCCGCGCTATTCTTTGATATCAATGTCAAAATTATTTCTACCAAGTTGTCAAAATTATGGCCATCCGAAAGAGGAGCCTTCTTGAATATTTTTTTTTTCAATGAGGTTGGGGCCTTGTTTTCATCAAATAATCAAAGCCAAAAAAAAAGGCAAAAATAAGGATAATAAAGGCAAAAAAGTGTGAAAGATAGAGGACCTAAACTCAAAGTCCTCTCCAACGTCCCTAGTCCTCACATCAAAATAATAAGCTCAGGGATGTGGGGAATAAAATTACCAAAATTTTCTCAACACTATAGCCCTTTTAGCTTCCTTTTTAATAAATGGCCAAGTGACAAAAAACCAAACCATATGTTCCTTTGCGTGCGGGTACACCAAGAACTGCATGGCATTTCTTGAACCAGAAAAACATAACAAAAATCACAAGACACATAAAGAGGATAATGTTAATGAAAGTCTTACCCCAAGATGTAGTGAAGAAGACAACTCGATCGATCTCTTCCCAAATTCAGCAACGATGATCCAAGTTAAGCACCAAATCTACGAATAAATAGTGTAACATAAAGAAACTATAACAGAATGGGAATCGAATTCCTTAAGAATCCAAGAAAGAAGATTTTATCTCCAAGTACTTGGCAAACCAAATCTAAATTCTGCTAACATATATATAAATTAGCCCCAGTTGGTGTGTCTCCAACATGCTGCTAGCATTTTCATGGAAGAATATGATACCCTTCTATGTGCTCAAGACAGCATCAAGCCACTCAGCATCCATTAATTAATGTTGTCACAGGTTACACACACAGTTGGTGATCGTCATAAGAGAATGTTTCAGGATAGAGAGAAAAGTAAGAGAAAGAGAGAGAGAATCATCATACGTACGTGGAAAACAAAATCTTCAACTTTGGCAAGATTTTACTGCATGAACGTGAATCCTACGCGAAACCCATCATTAATGTTGTTGCAAGGATTTATCAGGGGCTTGCCAGGTTGGGGGGTTTTATAGAGAAATTAAGTACTGCTACTAAGCCCGGCTTTGCTTTTGGTCATCGTGATCATGATGGTGTGTGAAATAGAAAGACTAGTGTCCATTACAGGTTATTTAAATCCTTGCTTTTCATGTATAGTCATTTATCAGCCAGAAAGATTGTATAAAGAGAGGAAAGTGAACGGAAATGGAGAAGAACATGATTAAACAACAACAAATTAATGATCAAAGTTTCAGTTTCTTGTGAAATTATGGTATCATCTTTCTTTTCAATAGGTGCACGTCTTTCTTCTTCTTCTTCTTTCCTTTTTCTCATATATAGCGACGGCAGTGTGATTGAGAGTTCGGAATTTTCAAAATTTAATTAATTTTAATACACTTTGAATTGTTAATAGTTTACAATTTAATGTCTAAAAAACTCCCAAGCATGAAAATACTACTTCTAGTTCATATATATCATTTATGAGTAATATTCTCCCAGCTGCTCCCCCTTTACACATGATTATTCCTTTTCATTCCAGTTCAAGATTGGGTAAAATGGAGCTGGGTAATGAGTGCTTTTTGTTGATGGTTCTCTTCCGTGCCCTCCTTCTCATATTATCTCATCAATCATGGTTGCTCCTATGGTTAATCCAGCGTTCTTGTCATGGAAACAAAAAGATTATTTGATCATGAGTGCTTTATCTACTGAGATTCTACACTTGTTCTTGACTGTCAAACATCACACAATATATGGCAAACTCTTGAACAATCTCTCACATCTTTATTGAACTCACAAATTATGTAACTTCACGAGTCTTTTTCCAAGAATCAAGACAAGGAGATGACATTATTAACAAAAAGCCAAGCCTTTTTGATGAGCTTGTTGTCGCTAGAAGACCAATTACCTTGGAGAACTAACTCAATCTTTAAGTGTTAGGGGTTTGCTTGGAGAATTTAAAAACTTGGTCACTAGCCTCTCAACTAAAATTGAACCACTCAATTACACTGACTTGCATAGTTATTTTCTCACTTATGAATACCTTTACAAGAGTTCTCTTTAACCTATTGCCAGCTTCCACACAATGACACCATTATTGCTTACACCTTCTAGTAACGTCAGCCATATCAGTCTCATTATCATGATCCAATCTCCAGATCCATGAGCAGCACATAAACAGCAATAATTTAGTTCAGAAGCACTTAATTGATGGACCTCAAAATAGCTTAAATTAAAAAGGGAATCTCACATATGATTCTGGAATGTTATGAAAAACAATGGCCTTCATTTGTTTTCCCGGCTGACTAAAGGGTGCCCAAAGGCCATCGTCACGCATGAGGAGTCACGAATTTGTAAATGTGCCTATACAGACAAGCCTCACCATGAATTTTTGTCAATTGTTTTTTGCTAGACATGACTATTTTTCTACTCATGCTCCAAGTCGTGGTGACTGCGCCTCTTCTTTTAATGAGGGGTCGGGCAGGGAGTGGAGGGTGCATCTGGGGGAGGATATAACTGTTTGTTTTTTTATTTTAAAAATGTTTTTAAAAGGAATTTTTTTTTCTTCAAATTAATTTTTTTTTATATTTTTAAATTATTTTAATATGTTAATGTTAAAAATAATTTTTTAAAAATAAAAAAATATTATTTTAATATATTTTTAAATAAAAAATATTTTAAAAAACAATTACAATTATATTCAAACACGCTTCTAATATAAAATATATCATAAAGTGACTGTCTTTAATTTGCCAGTATATAAAGCTCACACATGCATAAATTAGAAACAATGATGCAATTCCTGTAAAAGCTTAAAACAGACTTCATGAACATTAATTATTGTATTGACTCACGCTTTATAGCAGAATAATAATATTTTTTTAATTATAAAAAAATATATTTTTTAAAAATTTAAATTTGACTGTTGGATCTAGCAAATGACAGATACAAGAGTTTTGAGCCAGACCCAAAATTCTTGGATCTGACTTCCAGCAAGATCCAATACCTTTAGGTTTGATAGCTAATCCAAGAGTATTAGGTGTGGCGTCAGACCAAAGAGTATTATTATTAATAATTTTATTTTTCAAATCAAATTTATGATTTTTTTAAATAGTAATAGTATTTTTTTAAAAAAATTAATAATAATAATAATAATAATAATAACAATAACAACAATAACAATATTTATAGTATTAATAATAATATTAAAATTTTATTTTATTTTATTTTATTCTTCAAATTAAATTTATAGTTTATTTTTAATAGTAATAATATGTTATTTTTTTAATCTTAATAATAATAACAATCATATATGATGCGAGAGCCGGCACTTTTGCAGACGGGCAGGGAGTGGAGTGGAGGGTGCATCAGGGAGAGGATTTAGTGGCGTAATATAAAATCCATGAGTCCATGACATATCATAGAGTGACTTTCTTTAATTTGTCAGTATATAAAGCTCACACATGCATAAATTAGAAACAATCATGCAATTCTTTAGAAAGCTTTACATTTAAAAAGATATTTTCAAATGAAACTTGGATTTTGCAGTATGCTAAACCCAAAATAGTTAAGTCTAGCAATCATTTATAGATACAAATCTCTTGAGTATGACGGATGATAAACCCAAGAGCCTTGACTACCAGCAATACCTAATACTCTTGGGTCTGATATCTAATTTAAAAACATTGGGTGTGGCTGCCAGACCTAAGAGTATTATTATTAATAATTTTATCCTTTAAATCAAATTTATAATTTTTTTTCAATAGTAATATTTTTTTTCAAATTTATTAATAATTATATTAATAATAATGATAATAATAATAATAATATTATTATATTAAACATGTCTGACTCAAGTTCTTATAGTTTTCAATTTTACTCTTCAAATCAAATCTATGGTTTTTCTGCAATAGTAATAATATTTTTTTTCAAACTTAATAATAATAATAATCATATGAATAATACTAATAATCATAATAATAATAACAATAATATTAATAACGCCCATGTTTCTTGGGTATGATATCCCCTTCCAAACTCAAGTAACCTAAGTCTGGCGCCCTTAGCAAATCCTAGCTTCTGGGGTTCGGTCGTGTTACACTCAAGTTCATGGGGTCTGGCCAAGCCACACCCAAGTTTCTTACATATGACATCATCTTCTATACCAAGTTCTTATAGTTTTTAATCCGTTCAAATCAAATTTATGGTTTTTCTTTAATAGCAATAATATTTTTTTTTTCAAATTTATTGATGATGATGATGATAGTAATTATTATTAATTTTATCCTTCATATCAAATCTATGATTGTTTTTAAATAGTAATAATATTTTTTTTCAAATTTATTAATAATTATATTAATAATAATGAAAATAATAATATTAATAATGAAAATAATAATATTGATAATATTAATAATAATATTTAACATTTCTGACCCAATTTCTTATAGTTTTTAATTTTACCCTTTAAATCAAATTTATAGTTTCTCTTCAATAGTAATAATATGATTTTTTTCAAATTTAATAACAACAACAACAACAACAACAACAACAACAACAACAACAACCATGTGTGATGTCAGCGAGCGGGTTTGCAGACCCTGGTGCGCGGGTCTAGCCCGAGCGTCTAAGGTCTGACAGACACGCCTGACCCCATACCAGGTGTCTTGCAGCCATGTCATTTCCCAGCGCCAGACCCTAAAAAACCTGAGTGGACCATTTTATCCCCAACCATTCTTTCAATGCTAAATGTATCATATGGAAAAGACAATTGCACCCCCAATTGCATGCTTAACAAGTTTCTTTGGCAATGATAATTACATCATTGCACTGCTCCAAATCACAATAATATATGTCTTGGTAAATAGTAAAAGGATGAACAATAACTCCATGCCATTTAGTTTTCTTTATAATATGGTCAGATTTAATGATTTAATAGCTTATGGGAAAAAGATTCGAAAATTCCAATTTCCAATAGTTCCCAAGGGGGTGCGTGCATATGTTTATTCAATATGAAGTTCAAATTAGACCAGATATGGTAAAAAAAAGGCACCTACATGTTAGAAATTATGCAATATAGATACCAAAATAAACTAACAAATAACATCAAAACATCAAAATCAAGCATTGGATACAAAAATAAAAAACTATCAACTTAAAACAGACTACATGTTCATGTAATATGGATTCAAAATTAGTTTTCTAAACTTATTTTGGTTATGAACAGACTTAGCACAACCAAGAAGAACATCCTTACTTAAAAATGCATTGTTTAAATTAAACAATAACTAAAACACACACACACACACACACATATATATAACACCTCAAGCAAGCCACGAGAAGCTACTTTTGGATAAGAGAATATACTTAGAATAGCTACTCTCTCTTTTACTTTTCTTTGAAAAGTTTTGCCTCTCACTAACCTACTATCTTTTCAAAACTTAGGAAATCTTTCATATTGGGCTCTTGGACCTTTAAATTGGGTTTTTTTTATGAATATTTTCCTACTTTTTTCTTCCCTATTTCTTTCTCTTTTTTCAGCTCTTTTCTTAAAGGGGTATTTATAGGGTTTGCTAGGGTTTTGGGAGGCTTTGAATCCATTTCCGACATTTTAATCTTGAGGTAAATGTCGTAAACCCTTGATAAAAAAAAAACTTATTTAGGAGCCTTTGTGTATGAACACGTGAAAAGAAGTTTGATTCTTGCATAATTGTGTTTCAGTTATAGTTGACTGAGTTGCCCACTTTTGAGGCCTCATCGAGCAATTCTGACTTTATCGTCACCTAAGACCACCTGAAAGTCACCTTTCGTTTGGATCCAACCTTGTGCAATTTGGAGGTCTGTAGCTCCATATTTATTCGTTTGAAGTTGCCAACTCAATTAGCCAAAACTATCAAAACAAAGGCCAGTCTACCGAATGATGTGTCACTCACATTCTCTCTATATGCAATTTGTTTGAGTCCCTGTTCTCCCAGTTTCTTTTAATTCCATCCATAATTACCTCTAAACTTTTAATTTCATACAATTTCACCCTTGTCAAACTCAACTGCTAGCACCTAAGGTTACAGTTTTTTCATTGTGGTCCTTGATTATGAATTTGTGCATTTTTATCCTCAATTGACCAACAAACTTCTAATTTTTTCAATTTGGCCACCCATTTAGTCAATTTCAGCCCTTACATTCACGCACTTTTTTCAATTGGTCTTTGGTTTTGAATTTCTTTAAACAAGTCCTTAATTGCCCATCAAACTTTAATATTTATGCAATTAAGACTCTGATTTGACCAAATTAACTCGTCAAAATTGCAATTTGACCCCAAACTTTAATTTTTTTCAATTAAAGTCTAAATTGACTTAAAAAAATCAATTGTTCTTGCAATTAAACCCTTAATCAAGTCAATTAAACCTTGAAATATTCCAATTGAGTCCTTAAACATTCAATTTTAAATTTCCCTCCTCAATTTAAATTTTCTTTGTCAATAGGGTTTTCATCAATAAAAAATACACTGTCAAATTTTTCAATCTTGTATATTTTGATCTTTTTCAACCAATCTTCGACAATTTCCTGTGTGTTCTGGTATATTCTTCTTACTGATATATTTTTTGATTTTCTTCCAACATTTTTTCAATATTTATATCTTCTCTTTTTTTCTTTTATTTGTTTATATAGGGCTCAAAAAATAGATAACAACAGATGCCCTTCTTTACAATACTCTCAGAGTAAAAACTTGTCAAGTGTTTTACGTGGTAAGTTTGCAAAGATAAACAGACTATTCTTCAAACCTAATCTTCTTAAAACTTTTATTTCTGTTGACCTGAAACTCTATCTTCGCAGCAATCCCCTTCAACCAGAACTATGATCCAAATGTTTCCATTAGGAAATGAATTTTTCCATGTTGACAACTTTTGTTCTCGACTGAGTTGACCTGAAAACCCCGCATCTCAGTGATCCCTTTTAATCCATAATCAAAATTTATATCTATCACTCGGTTAACCTAAAATTCCAATATGATGATTCCTTTTAACCAGAACTAAAATTTATTTCTACAACTTAGCTAAACTGAAATCATAATCTAGTGATTTTCTTTAACTAGAACCAAAATCTATGTCTATAGCTTAATTAACTTGAAATCCCAATATGATGATTCCCTTTAACTAGAACCAAAATCTTTGTGGATAGCTTAATTAACGTAAAATTCCAATCTAGCGATTCCCTTTAACCAGAACCAATCTCTATCGATAGCTTGGTTAACTTGAAATCCTAATTTAACGTTTCCCTTTAACCAAAACCAAAATCTCTATTTTCAGCTCGGTTAACCTGAAATCTCAATCTGTCAATTTTTTTTTAACCTGAATCATAATGCATGTCTTCATTTCAACTCAGCTAGCCTAAAACGCTGAATCCAAATGATCCACTTCAACTAGAGCTTTCCTAAAACTCCTTCCTTGTTAGTCTTTTGACTCGTCTGAGTCTGATTTCAAAAATTGTTTCCTATAAAATATAACCTTGTGCAATGTTTTGGGGTAAATGCTCACATCCTTGCCTAGTTTTGAAACATAGGTTCCACCCTTTGTTTGGTTTTCTATGAACTCCTTTCTGGTATGTGCTTGTCCATTTGTTTGAATTTGTATACTAAAGCTAGGATCTGTTTCTTGTACCGCCTCTCTTACCCACCTCATTCCTAGAAAGAAGTCTCCAACTTTTGTTCTTGTGGGGCCCATTTCTTGCTCCACTTAATATATGATTTGACAATGCTTTCTATCATGCATTTATTAATGCTTTAATTGCCTTTTCCATTTTAAGGGCTTTTCGGTTTTGTTTCAACACGTGAATATTTTTTAAAAAGAAAATCTTTGAAAAACTTGGTTTTGTTTATGAAAACTAAAACTTTTAATATATGCATCAAAACAATTCTTTAAGCAACCCCCTGATGGTTTTATCGGATCTTAGAGTGTGGGTCATCTTTAGGCAAGGTTTTTACCAAAGATGACCTTTTATTTCAACTTTTAAAGAGGTTTCAAGTATTTACTTGAAGATCTATATAGAGTCAAAGTTTTGCCTCATGTTAGAATTTACATTTTTCTTGTATGAATAAAAACGAGTCATTACTTATTTATCACTTTGCATGAACGATGAGATCATTGTTTATCAGCCTAGGTTGTGTGTGCTTGATTAGAAAAGACTTCTAAAGGTATTAATATAGGTTATAGCTATGAGCTATAAAAGAAATAAATGCTTTTGAGGCTTAAAAAGTATTTAAGGGTTTAAAGACTTAAGATCACTTTCCTTCTGCCTCTTTTCTTTTGTGAAGTCGTCTCATGGACTTCATTTGGATAGACTATCTTTCTTAATGAAGAGTCTCGCTTTAGGATCTTTGTCTTAGTCTTGGAGCATCATCAAATCATCATTTTTTTCTTTTCCTTTCTTTTACTTTTTCCTTTTCTTTTTTTTTGTTTCATGTTTCTTGTCCTTTTTTTTTGTTTTTATGATGATGCCTCCTTGTGTTGGTTTCTGACTTTCATAGATCAATGTGTGCATTTTGGTAGTTTGCTTACATTTCCTTCTTGCTCCAAATATGGGATGTGATCCTAGTTAGGGTTTTTATGAAGAAAAACTTACTTAGACTCAAATGGGGATCATAAGGGATATATTCTTAGAAAGTGGGGGATAACAAAAATGGCATTCTCATTTGAAACACACATTGTTAGTATTGATAAACTTCGCCATTTTCTGAAAAAACATGTGAGTGATAACAAAGTCATTACCAACCATTTACCGATGTCATTCAAAGACAGGTTTTATTGCATAATTAGCTTTGGTTTGTTTGGTTTGATTACCTCTTATTCAAGAATTCTTTAAGGCTCTTCTGAGCATTTTATGATTCATTTCTTGTGAGTATGCACAAAGCAAGTTATTTCAAGATTTTTCTTTTAAGAAAAGGATTTGAAATGCTGTGAAATCAAGCAATTTATAAATAAAGGTTCTTTACACGAAGAATTCATGGCCAAACTTCATTTTATTGATCTGGAAGAAACTAATTACATCATGCATAGTATTTTTTTTACAATACCAGAATTCACAGGTCTAGCTAGATCTTCTCCATCCATTCTAGACAACCTTATAACTCTTATTGAGAAAGCCTTCTTCACTATATAGGGACCCTCGTAGTTTGACATCTATTTGCTTTAATCTTTTTCTAGTAAAGATAATATTTTCTTCAGCACTAAATCTCGTTCCTGAAACACTAGAGGTAGAACTATCTTGTCATATACTTTAATCATTTTTTGCTGGTAAAATTGGTGATGACAAGTTGCAGCTATCCTTTTCTCACTAATTAGGTTTACTTGTTCATCTCTAACTTTGGCCCACTCGACCTCTTATAGCTCATAATCTCAACGATAAGATTTTCACTTCCAAAGGCATCACCGTCTCCATTGCATATACCAAACAAAACATGGTAACTCCTGTTAAAGTTCTGACTGCAGTGCGATATACATAAATGATGTATGGTAACATCTCATGCCAATCTTTGTAAGTGACCATTATTTTTTGAATATTCTTTATATTTTTATTGGCGGCTTCTACAACATTGTTCATCTTTGGCTTGTATGGTAAGGAATTGGAATGCTTGGTTTTCCATTTGGCATAAAGCTTCACTATCATCTTGCTATTGAATTTATGAGCATTATTAGTCACTATTTTTTTGGTGGACTATATTGGTAGATCAAGTCTTTCTCTATAAACCTTTTCACCATCTTCTATATTACATGAGTATATGAACTGACTTCTATCCATTTTGTTAAGTAATCGATAGCCATAAGGATAAACTTATATTCGTTGCTGGCTTTTGGATTGACAAACCCAATCATATCAATTCTCCAGATCACAATGGCCATGGAGATGTTAGATTAAATATAGGAGTTGGAGGTGTATTGATCTTATCGCTATACACTTGACACTTATGACATTTTTCTGACAAGGTTAATACCGTCTATTTCTAATGTTATCTAGAAATAATTAGCTTTTTATATTTTCCTTGCCGTGAGTTGAGCAAATACTTCTTACAATGCATTTCAGGCCTCGACCTCATCCAAACACCTTAGCAAGGTTATGTCGAATGATCTTTCATATAAGACCTCGCCATCTAAGTAGAAGTCCATAGCCAATCTTCTGCAGGTTTTTATATCTATTTTGGATGCTCACAGGGATATTCCTAATTTTACATAAAATTCTTGATATCGTAGTACTAAGGGTTTCCATCTATCTAACCTTTAATTAAGCAACAATGAGTTGAGAAATTTCTGATATTAATGTTTACCGGTTGTACCTTATACTCAAAGTCAATTCTAGCCATGACAACATATATGGCCAAATCATTAGCAAACTGGTTCCATTCCCTTTCTAAATGGGTGAACTCTAGCTCTTCAAACTATTATGCCAGTTTGGACAGATACTCTTAGTAGCGTCTCAACTTTTCTTTCTTAGTTTTCCACTCTCCTTTCACCTGGTAGATAATCAACATTAAGTCACCATACATATCTATCTTTTTTATTTTCAACTCTAATGCAACTTTTAAACCAATAACGCAAGCCTCATACTTAGTTGTATTGCTGGTGTATTCAAACTATAGCTTAACTGAAATTAGATATTGTTTTTTCTTTAGGAGAGATTATTATTGTGTCAGCTCCATTACCATATATATTTACTGCCATATCAAAATACATGGTCCACCAATCTGTCATTTTTTTCCCTCAATTAAAAATACATTTTCATCAGGAAAGTCAAAATCCAATGGCTCATAATCTTTAATGGCTTTGTCAGCCAAATGGTCAATAATTACACTTCCTTTCACAACTTTCCTCATCATATACACTATATTGTATTCTACTAACAGAACTTGCCATCTTGTAATTCAATTTGATAGATAGGGCTTCTCACATATATACCTCAAGGGATCTACCATTGAAATCAACCACGTAGTATGATACAACATATAATCTTGTAATTTTTTTCCACCCAAACTAGTGCACAACATAGTTTTTCTATCGTCATGTATCTAGACTCGTATTTTGTAAACTTCTTACTCAGATAATAAATGACTCTTTCTTTCTTTCTGGTTTCATCATGTTGGCATAGTACATATCTCATAGTTACTTCAGTTACTGTTAGATATAGTATCAAAGGCGTTCTTGATATAGGATGAACAAGTAGAGGTGGGTTCTGTATGTACTGCTTGATTTTATTAAAAGCTTCTTGACACTCCTCATTCCAAGTTCCAGGATTTTTTTTTCTTAATAGCCAAAAGATATGTTCACATGTTGTTGTTAGCTGGAATATGAACTAGGTAATATAGTTTAACCTCCCTTAGAATCCTCTCACTTTCTTCTCTATCGTAGGAGATGACATAGATTGAATGAGCTTCACTTTATCAGGATCCACCTTTATCCATCTTTCACTTACCATGAATCCTAATAACTTTCCAAACTTAATTTCAAATGAATATTTTGCAAGTTTGGGCCTAAGTTTATACTTTTTTAATCTCTTAAACAACTTTTTAAAATCCTGGACGTGACTCTCTCCTTTTTTAGACTTGGCAATCATTGATTGGAATATATGTCGACGAATCCCTTAACTATTAGTAGCAAAACCGAGGCAAGAAAAGCTCACTGTTAGTCTACTTTAATCTGAACCCACCAAGCAAGTATGTAGCAAAAGCTAACACAGATCTAAGGCGTATCGTGAAGGCTCGACCAGAGGGAGAGGAGTGAAGCTGCTTGACCGAATAAGTGAAAGAGTGAACCGCAACTAGACCTGATAAAAATCGAGTGCTTTCCCCTTATAAAAAAGTATGGCCTTTGGTTCTTCAAATTGATTTTAGCTGCTCTTTTAGGGAGGAGAAACTCCTAAATCTAAATAAAGAATTAGAATGCTTCTACTATTTGGGAAATCTCTCTAATGGGTTAGGCCACACAATTTTTGTTCCTTGCATACAATTCAAGCTCTAGACCAAAGTTTGCAGTTCTTATTCCTTGCAGTTTTATAAGCTAGGCGTAACCATCTTAACACACTATTAGATTGTTTGTTTAAGTTTGTTAATTGTTAATTAATGAAAATATGTGGACATAAATAATTGTATTGTATTTTTAAGTTACTTCAATTATGTATGATTTTTTTTTGAACCTTGTATTTTAAGGTGCTTGAACTATATATGAGTTTTTATTTCAACCTTGTATTTTAAGATATTTGAACTATGTAAAAAAAAATTTCCTTATGATTTTACGATTCGTTTTTATGATCCGAGTTTATATTATATTTTTTATGCCGTGTCAAAATGGGTATTTGACAACCTTGTATGCAGCATGGTTAGGTAACAGATTTGAATTAACATTGAGTGAATCCTTGAAAGTTACCCATCCTATCTTGATAAGATTCACCAGTCTTTTCTTGAAAGCATAACAAGTTTCAATACAATGGTCAGGATTGCTAGTGTGGTATTCACAGTTCAAATTTGGCTTATACCAGATAGAAATAGGTGGTTGTAATGGTGGTACATGGATATGAGTTATATGCTCAATACTCAACAATTTAGCATACAAATCTTTCAAAGGCATATGCAAAAGTGGTAGTCGTTCCAGGGTATTTCTTATGTTTGGTTTTTGGCAATTGTTCTGGTTATTTGATTGATTGGTTTGATTTAGGGCAAAAGGCTTAGCGAAGTTAATGCTAGTAACTTGAGAGATAAATGCTTAAAGGTTATGATAGTTTGCTTTTTTTTTCCCCCTTATACCCGTTTTCTAGGCTGTTCATATCACTCTCCCTTTTCTTCCTGGCAAAACCTTTCTTTTCCACTACCTCAGCTATGCATCCAGACTTAATCCCTTGCTTTATTCTTTCATCAATACGTACAACATCGTATAAATGTTGAGACAAGCTACCCATTAAAGGTTCATAATAAGAGGATTATAAGGTATTGGCGAACAAAGTCAACATCTTTGTTTCTATCAAATGAGGCTAGACATGTGTGGCCTCAACTCGCCACCTTTTCATGTACGCCTTTACAGACTCTTCATTTCCTTTCTCCATTGTCATCAGGCTGGTTTTGTTAGGGGAAATTTCAAAGTTAAATTTGTACTGTCTTAGGAAGGCCTCGACCAAGTCTTTCCATTTCTTGATCCTAGTATTTTCCAGTCTTATATACCAATTCAGAGCGGACCCTATGAGACTATCCCAAAAGAAATAGGTCAACATTTTATCATTATGGATCACTTTAGCCATCTTGTTGTAATATGATCAAAGATAGGTGTTCGAGCATTCTAGTTTGGTGTACATGAAGTCCGACATTCTGAAGTCCTTTGGCACCAAGCATATTTTAGTTGCTTGTATAGGGTCAAACAAATAACTCCCCTCAACTTCTCTCAATCTCTTTTCTATAGCAGACAACTTGTCATAGTTTATAGGACCAATAGATCTATCATCAAAGAGTACTTCAACTGTTAAATCCATAATAACCAAAGCTTGAGTTGGTTGGAGAGGGGGAAATGGGATAAAATACTGCTCAATTGTTGAATCTACCCCTAAGTGCTTAGATGTATGAGGGACATGAGTTATTGATGCTTTAACAGGAGGCTATGTAGATGTCCCCCTTATTATTGGATCTTAAAAGTTGCTCGAGTGGATTGGTCATTCGAGCAACTTTATTCTTCAGAGACTCTAACTCATTATGATAATATGATTTCAGATGAGCTCTCTCATCGTTCTCCATTCTTTTTCTTAGTCAGGTGCAGTAAACTTTAGACAAGGGACTTATGTTTCACAATATGTAATGTATGTGATAATTTATAAGCAAATATGATTAAATGAATGATCATGATGCGTGTGTCAATTTATATTAGATATGGATTAACCTTTCCGAACTTATTCATGACTTTTATAATTCCTTGGGCAAGATTTCTCGAGCTCAATTGGTTGTTGTAAAGAAGCATTTGCCAAGTTCTTATCATGGTTGAATCCTAAAACACATTAGAAAGAAAGATGGGTTATGACCCTCTCATAAATAAAAAAGTTTGTACATTGTTTGAAAATTTTCAAACTTCAAAAGCCATATGCATCACTACTCATAAAAAAAACATCTCATCTACTAGCTATGTTTCTAATAAAGAAAGTGATGGCACTCATGTGTTCTCGGCAATTCAAATCATCATTTCTAATTTGGGTGGCTTATTGTTGCACCCTTTCAGCATGACAGGCTACTTGTTCAATCTACTTTGTCATTCGTCTTTTCTTGTCATGGAACAAGGTATTATCGGTGATCAATACTTTATTGCTGGTTGCTAAAGTCTCATTGCTTTTTTCTAGTATTCGTACCATAGTCTCCAACTATGCTACCTTAGCCATTGCCCTTCGCAATTCCTCCCTCTCAATGTCAAGTTCAGCTTTTTTAGAGTTAATTTGAACTACAAAGCTGTCAATATAGTCTTGATATCCTTGATGCTCTTGCCTAGTCCTAATTAACTCTTTCTTCATCTCAAAGTAATGGCTTCTCAATGCTTTCAACTCCTCCTCTCGAATTTCGAGCTCTGATTTCAATACCATAATTATCCCTTTGAAGACTCAACTCTCTTCTGGTAGTCTCTCTTATTAGACTCAGCAGCTTTCCTAACACTTCTCTCTTCCTTGGACTGTGCTATATATTATGACCAGATTCTTCTTTTCTATTCTATGTTAATCTTGGTTAACTAATTTTTATCTTTCCTAACCTTTAACTTCTTCCAAAAGCAATCTTTCTTTCTTCAAGGAATCTATTATTTCCTTATCAGTATTTATCCTACCTTTGATTAACCTCATGACTTTGGCCAACTCTCTTTCTGTTAGCACATGCTTATTAGCCAAGCTCATTGTATTTGGTCATATGAGTTCTCAACTCATCTAGGATACCCTTGGCCATTTCTTCGGCTACCTCGACCTTTTTTTATCATTCTTTTATTACCCCGTGATCATTTGTTAAAGTTTCTAGTTGTTCATCCTTCTTTTCCAATTGTTGGTTCAAGTAATTCCTCGTCCTATCTTCCTCTTCCAACTGTTTTTCCAAGAGTTGTCATTGTCCTTTGCTATGGCCAAGGTCAATTTCATACTTCTTTAGTTACTTCTTAACTCCTTCTTATTACCAATCCTTTTTCTTTTTAGTTGCTGCATTTATGGTTTTAAATTTCTAGGCTTTGAGAACCCTATCATTCCAGAAAGCTCTTCATTTCTCTAAATCATGTAATTTTGACTGAATGAGGATTCGACCCCACTGCCTTTTTTCTTCTTCAATAATAGAAGTCTTTCCTAATCTTGTCTAATAAGTTCATCTCTTTGAGGGATGACTGGTGCTTGAATAGACCGGTGAAATATGTTAATCCCAGAGTTCTCGGTACATACTTCATTCCACCTAGTTGTCTTGTTATAAGAATAGGTGCATAACTGTTGTATCTAGCTACACAAATTAGGGGAACCCATATCTTGCTTCCATAACTCATTATATAGAGACTGCGATGTTCATCTATGGTGTTTTCCACTTGAAGTTGCTTTATGGTAATGTGGTATATTTTTATATCCATGCTTTCTCATCCAAATTCTTACAAGTCTCATCTATAATAATCTTTAATGGTCAAATATTAAACCACTAAAAGTTATTGAAAATATCCTTTTGGTGTTTTGATATGATTGATAATCCATAAATAAGACATTGAGACATAAAATCCTATGGCTCCTTTCCTATGCATCCTACAATGGTTGAGTGATAGTGTGGTTTCAACCAAAATTATACCAAAAAGGTTGATTCGATCATGCTCATACTTGTTGAATGCATTTGCAGCTTTTAAACTGATGACTCTAATTTCATATAGGAACAAAATTAAACCAAATATGGCAAAGGCCATTAGTTGGTATCGTTCGTCTCCCAACATGCCTTCCTCGACATTTTTCTTCATTCTAGCATCAATGATTTTCCACTTGAATCCTTCGTCAGTTACCTTACACTGGCTGATTTTTCCCAAACATAATAAATTGACTACCTCCGAAGCTGTATCTTCAAATTTTCATTTGAGATAGATCTTATGACTGTTATTTGGAAAATCTAGGATCATTTCACACTACTCCAATGTGGGTGTTTTATCGATGTTCCTAAAAGTAAAACACCTATAATTGGGATCCCAAAAATGCAGTAAAGCTTTTACAACTGCTGCTTGTACTAGAAGTCTTATTAGTTGTGCAATCCTCTCATATCGCCTTTTAAATAGAGTCTCGTCGACATACACCATTATGGTTGGCAATTTCTTCAGGACATTCACCATATGATTTATCTTAGTAATGCATGGCAATCCACTAGCATTGATTCTTGGACAGTTTCCTTAAGCTATTTGTGCTAACTCAAATTCTTACCTAAATTCTTAAAAAGATGGATATCTATAAAAAGTCATTATTTTAGTTCAGAATCCTATAATACAGGATTAGCATGGCCAAACTTGCCTTGATGCAAATTACAAGTAGCACATACAAATTAATGACAGGTTCTATTCATTAAGTGAGCATGGGTAGGTCTTCTACCCGGTATAAAAAAGGTCCTAAATCTGCCTAGAGATGTTATTTGTAAAGATAGTATGGGGATATTGCAATGAATGGTTAAGGCACGTATGCCTACCATTATCAAGCAGACAATCAGATATGAGTTGGGGGTTTCACGCATCTAAACTTTGATTAATAGTCATAGGGCAAATCGTTAATCCTCCACCTAACCTTGAAGTTTGTGTGTGCTTTTAAAAATTAAAGCAAATGATGCATGAGGCATTAATTCATATCCAATATACAAATGCATGTGCGATATATAAAAAACAATAAAGCATAAAAAGAATGCATGGTGATAATAAAAAAAAAATGATGGACAAAATGCAATATAATTTAAAGCATAAAAAAGAAAAAAGTACACTAAAAAGACACAACAATCAGACAAACAAACAAAACTTAATCCATAGGTTCCTAGTGGAGTCACCATTATGTCACATGGGTGTGGCGTCGTGACGATCATCCTCCCGAACAAGGATTATTAGTGGTGATGTAGGTGGAAAGGATAAGGAATTCTTGTCCTTTATCAATAAAATAAGAAAATGAGAGTCGTTACCTAGTATTTTGGTCACTAGAAACCCTAATTGGTCTCAGAGTCTGGGTAAGTGGATTAATTGCGTAAAGAGAAGTATCATCACCCTTAATACGTCTTACCTAAGGTAAGCTGCATTGTTTATTTGCTTGATATAAACTAAAGTATCGTTGTGTTTTCTAACTACTGGTCTATTTAGGGTTCAAGAAAAGTCCTTCTTAGTAAAGAGATTCTTATCTTATCAAGTTAAAACCTAACCATTCTAGTGCCAAAACATAAAAACAAAATGAACTGTCTTTTCTTTTCATATTGAGAATACATTTTATGTATAAGTATATAATCTCGTATATTAAAATAAACAAAAAAAATTGTGTTTTTGAAGTGTAGACAAAGTTCTAACAGATAATCATAAACTAGTTATGATACTTTGTGATTGATTCTTATATTTTTTTTTCAAAGTATGATAAAAATGAAATTTAAAAAAAATAAAATACTTATGAAAATTTTAGAATTTGACCATATGCAAGGAAAATATATATATATATATATATAGCTTTATTTGGCAAAAAAAAAAAATCATTTTTTCTTGTAATAAAACTACTAAAATAGGCCTAAGGGGTATTTTTGAAACACACCCTTAAACCAAAAAAAATCTTTAACAAAATAACATGGCAAACCAAACAGGGTTTTAAACCCTTAACCCAAATTTGACTCAACACTTTTTGTTCGACCATAATCCGAAATCAAGATCTTTGTTTGACCCAAAAGCAACCAAACAAACAAAACAGAAGGCAAAAAAACAGATTAAACAAAAAAAAAACACAAAAACCTAAAAATTCTTGAACAAAACAAATCAAACACCAAAAAAATAAAGAACACCGAAATCCAAACCCAACAATGTGGAACCCAAAATAGACCAAATATGGTAAAAAAACAATACACACATATGTTGGAAATCATGCAATGATCAATAATCTAGCGTTCATTTACTTCAATTATCATAATTTTGTCAAAATGGGTTTCACTTCAATTAACACTGGTTCTAGAGCTCTTCATCCTACTCATCTATACAACTCTTTCAAATAGTCTAAGCCAATGACCTCACCCCCACAGGATCAGCTACAATATTGCAACTCTGGTTCTCAAAGCATCAACTACCTTATTCTGAAACCTGATTTGTGCACGAAAGGAACCCATCGAGCATACATGTATTTAAAACTCTTCCAATGGCTATTCAAGAACTTTAATTATTCATTATCTGAATATAGAATGAATTATTTATAAGGTTGCATTTGATTAATATTTTAGGATATAAGGGATTGATATAGAAGAGACAGAAACATATCTGATTGAAGAAATTGAGATAGAATAATTAACATTATTGTAGTTTATTTAGAAGCTATAATTAACTAGTTTTATATGATAAAGAAAATATTCATTCAATATGATATTTTAAATTGAACTTTCATCATTAATTTCTTAAAAATGTGGCATATCTATTTAATTATTTCCATGTAAAGAGTTACTTGAAACTATGACGATCGAGAATTATTGGCACATGGTAAGCAACTCCTCCAATTAATGTATGAGACTATCATTATAAAGTTGTTCGTTGTTCTTGTAAAAGCTAGCTAAGAATTTGTATTAATTTAATATTGTTTGTTTAAAAGGGTGTTTGAGAGTATGATAACAGTTATTTTTTAAACAGTTTTTTGTTTATAAATACATTAAAATAATAATTTTTTAAAATTTATTTTCGATATCAGCACATCAAAATGATCTAATAACATATAAAAATTAATTAAAAATAAAAAAACTAAATTTTAGCCGACACTATTGCTCTCCTGAACAAGGACCAAGACTGAAATTAAACTACTGGGGATAGACATTGATGTTCAAAAAAGTTGGGATTCCACTACTTCAGCTCATGGAGAGCTATTGCCTTGAAAGTGTTTTAAAGAGACAAAGGAAAATGGATATAAAGTAATCACCACTAAGCTTTTCTGCTCTATCCACAAAAGCTTCCTGTTTGCATTCAATTAATGATATGATCGACGACCAGGAAGAACAGAATTCTAAATAAAATATTAATAAAAAAAAGGTTGCTCCCTGATTTTTTTTTTAATTTCTTATATTCGTTTTAGAGGAAGCCCTTCCTGCAACTATTTTCCTTTCTTTTTTGCCCTAATTTCATGAAAAGCAAATTATTCTTACAAGAGAAGACAACTTGCGAGGAGGCTTGAAGGAACTGAGGCTGTTATTTTGATGTTCTAGTTCCCATCAACTGGGGTCTAAAACAAAATGTATTCCCTGTAGGAAAAACACTAAAAACCAAAGGCATAAAGTGGAATTCTCCTACAAAAGGTGGGATGCTTCCTTTTCCTTTTGAATTCTTCAACCGAAATAGCCACTAGGGAGAGTCTTGATGGAAATCCGTCTCAGAATCTGTGACATCCCACCACTTCCATAAGCACAGCTCTTGTAAATGGATTCCTTCTTGGTTGGGAATCTCGTAGATTCCACTACGCTAAAGAAGCACTAACTTTTGTTATGGGATCTCTGCCAAAAATAAAAACTCTCTCCTTTTGTATTTTCCATCGGCTTATGTTGCATAGCCTCCAGTTACTTCAGTGATCGCCATCGCCATTGATAGAGCTTAAACTGTTTTCATTGATTAAAGAAATCTCTTGTCATCATTTAGAAGGTGTTTGTTTATGCTGTAATTTTAGCTTTTAAAGTAAACCACATTTGGTAATATGAAAAAAACAATTTAATGTTTGGTGAATTTCACTTGGCACTGTTCACATGAACAGTGATCATTGGATCGCGCACGACCCGGTAAAAAAAAATTATTTTTTTAAATTACGTTTTACTCGAAAAACTAGTGTTTAATATTATTTAATAATACTACATAAACTGATTTAAAAAAAAACTGAAACTGGTTCAAACCGACCGGTTTCGGTTCTGTTCAGTTTTTTAGGACAAAAACCAGTTCAAACCGGTTTGGCTCGGTTTTTTCCGGTTTGGCTTCGGTTTGGTTTTTTCGGTTTTAGGCTTATAAAATTGAAACCAAACCGAAATGGCCTGTTTTTTTCAAATTTTAATCGGTTATTTTTTTTCTAGTTTTCTCGGTTTTCTCAGTTTTTTGGTATTTTTACTCACCCCTATATACATGTATCCATTTTTTTATATATAAAAAAACTATATTCTCAAAATATCTTTGTAGCTTTATACAGAAATCTTGCTTATACAGAAAACTTCTCACTTACAACGAGAGGGATTATAACTATTTTTTTCTCCATTTAATTGGGAAAAGAAAATTGATTGTGCCTATAAGCATGATTATGACATGCATGGGATGTATAGCTGCTAAGTATATGGACCAAATAGACGTACAAAAACCTAAGAAATCAATTTAGAGGGACAAAAATTCATTATTATTTAGGTGAAAACTCTATCATAGTTTACTTTGTGATTATTTTCATGTGTTTATTCGCAATTATTTTCAAACTTTATCCGTATTTTACTTGAGAATGGAGAGGCATGCCAAAAGTCCTGGTGGGGGGAGGTAGAAAAGTCTAGGAATTGAATATTGGCCTCCTCAAGCCACATCAAATTTCTAGAAGTCATTTATTAGATAACTCTGTTTTTAATTAGTCATACTAGGATTTATTTCTAAGTCGTAATTAAGTTTTGGCAAATTACTATCAAGACATGGAACTAGCATAAAAATACTCTAATCATTTTAAAAAAAACTACAGATTCAATTAACCTTTACATGAATTAAAAAGTCAACTTTCTTGATTTAAGAAAAAATCAAAGTTTCATTAATTCTATAAACGAGTTCTTAGCTAACCATAACCTATTTCTCAAAGTATTCTACCTTCCAAAAACAATCTCTCTCTCTCTCTCTCTCTCTCTCTCTATCTATCTATCTATATATATATATATATATATATATATATATATATATATATATATATATATTCAATCTGATCTATTGATATTAGGTTATTGAGTCTAGAGCTTTATAATTTTTTTTTGTTTTTACTTTTGAGTTGTTATCCTGATCTCTTAGCCTAGATCGTGAGTATAAAAGAAAAAAACACTAAAGAAAAAATCCTACTCAACTCCAGCTCGCTCAACTAACCCACAATCCGCAACATGAGAATGGGAGAAAAAAATAAATTAAAAAAAAAAACCTAGGAAAAAAAGACAAAAGTTAAATCGATAAAAAACAAATGATAAAAAAACAAAGTCATCCCGGGTTAACTCAATAACCCGCAACTCGAGTTAAACTCACATAAAGGAAAACAAAAAAAATTATAAAGCTCAAGGCCCAATAACTTAATGTCAAATGATAAAGTTAAAAAAGAAATCAATCTCCAAAAAGTAAAAAAAAAAAAAATCTTGAGTCAATCCGGGTAAATTTGACTAATCCGCTACACTAGATATGAAATTGGGATAAAAAATTATTATTTTAAAAAAAGACCTAAAAAGACTAAATTTAAATAAAAAACATCAAGAAAAAAACTAGTATCAATCTAGGATAATTTAACTAACTTGCAACCTAGGATAACCTCACAGAAAATAAAACGAAAAGGACCACAAAACTCAAGGCCTAATAATATAATTTCAATCATGAAATTGAAAACAAAAAAAAACTATTTAAAGAAAAATGTCAAAAAAAACTCGAGACATGAGATAAGAGATTGAGATAAACCCATTAAAAACAAATCACAAGCTCAAAACCTAGTAACTCCATATAAAAGAAAGTGAAAAAAATCACAATGCTCAAAACCTAATAACTCATAAAAGGCAAATAAAAAAATCACTAAGCAAAATCCTTAATCAAACAAAATTAAAAAAAACAAATAAATAGCAATCAAAACAATGAGTACCAAATATAATATAATAATAAAATGAAAGAAAATAATGAGGGACTAAATTGAAAATCTGAAAAAATATAAAAATAGCAATCAAAAGAATGAGAACCAAAATTGAAAACAAAAATTAAATGAAATAAACTGATGAGGGATGAAATTAAAAATAAATCAAGAAAATGACAAAAAAAATAGCAATCAAAAGAATGAGGACTAAATTAGATATAAAAATTAAATGAAATATAATACCTATGGAAGAAATTGAAAAATAAATAAAGTTAAAAAAACATCAAAAGCAAAAGAAAGAGCAATTAAGAGAATGAAAATCAAAATTAATATAAATACAAATTGAAGGACACAATTGATTTTTGGATGGGCTGACATGAAAATTGAGGCAATGAGAGAGAATAGAAAGAGGGGAAGAAAAAAGGCTCACCAGATCCCAAGTACAGCTTCATCGCTAACACATGCCACATCATCGTGAAGAGGATGACACATCACTTCAATCATCGTTGCAGACAAAGGCATTTCAACACCGAAAGGCATCATATGCATGCCTAAATGGCGTGGGCACTTTCCACTCAGTGGTGTATGTGCAACACATGTCAACCACCTTTTTTTAATTAATTTTATATGTGCAAAGACTTAATTGCCCCTCATCCAAATAGATAATTACAAAAAATATATATTAAAAAAAGTCTAAAGTGCCCATAATCATAAGCTTTTTGTTTTTTTCTTTCAAGGGAAATATGGTCAATTTACAATGCATCCAAAGCATGAAATGACCTGAAAGGCCTTAACCCAAATTATGTTTTTATTTTATTTTTTGGGTATTAAAGTCATTACTTTGTGCAATATGTAAACAAACTTCTTTATCCCCATGGAATTTGAAGTTTGTGTGTACAGTAAAAGTTTAATGTTTTTTGGTGTTTTTTATAACTTATATGTCATTAATTGACTCCATATTTAATAGTTGTTACTAGTTATTTGGTCTACGTTTCTTCGTGGGTTAGATAATTTTTTTTCTCCAATAAAAAAATTAAATATGAGAATTCTCTAACTCGTTTTTTGATTAAAAAAATAGCAATAAAAAATAAGAACCAAAATTAAATATAAAAATTAAATAAAATAAAATGATGAGGAATGAAATTGAAAAAAAATCAAGAAAATGACAAAAAAAATAGCAATAAAAAATGAGAATAAAATTGGATATAAAAATTAAATGAAATAAAATACCCGTGGAGAAATTGAAAAATGAATAAAGTTAAAAAAGCAAAAACTAAAATTAATATAAATACAAATTGAAGGACAATTGATTTTTGAATGGGCTGGCATAAAAATCAAGGCAATGAAAGAGAATAGAGAGAGTGGAAGAAAAAAGGCTCTTTGGAGCCTAAGTACAGCTTCATCACTAACACGCGCCCTACCACCATAAAGATGATGATGTGTCACTTCAATCGTCGTTGTAGATAAAGGCATGTCACCACCAGGAAGCATCGCATGCATGCCCAAATAGCGTTGGCACCTCCCACTCGATGGCGCATGTGCAGCACATGTCAACCACCCTTTTTTAATTAATTTTATATATATGCAAAGACTTAATTGCCCCTCATCCAAATAGATAATTACAAAAAAAAAAAAAACATGTCACAAATTTTGAAGTGCCCCTAACCGTAAGCTTTTGTTTTTTTTATTTTAAGGGAAATGTGGTCAATTTACAATGCGTCCAAAGCATGAAATGACCTGAAAGTCCTTAACCCAAGCTATGCTTTTTAAAATAAAAAAACTTTTAGAGGTATTAAAGTCATTACTTTGCACATCAAATATGAAAAATGACTTCTTTGTCCCTATGGAATTTGAAAATGACAAACATATACTATGGAAAAGACTTTTTTCTTTTTTTATCGAAATGTAAGAATATATTAAAGATAAAAAAAAATATACAAAGAAGGAAAGTCATGAGAACAGGGTCCCTAACTAGGCATAAATAAATGTTGATGTCTGAAACCTAAAAAACATGAGTTTAAAAAAAAGAAAAAAAGAAAAAAAATCAAGACAACTCGAGTGAACCATCTAAACCTAGGTTAATCTCTAAAACTCACACTTTGTGAAACTCTAGACTCGGCTTTGTCAAGAAGCTCAATTTCAAATCAATTTAATGTTGGAGGATGAAATTGAAAAAAAAAACAAATAATTTAAAGTGAATCAAAAAAATGAAAATCAAATTTGATGTAGAAAAAAACCTAAAGATACTAAAATTGTAAGAAAAAAACAATCTAAAAAATTATTTCAAACAAAACAAATACCAATAAAAAAAATAGGGACCACATTTGAAAGATGAAAAAAAATTAAAGGGTCGAAAATTGAAAAAAAAAGACTCAATTTTATAAATTAATCCAAATAAAATAAATAGTAATAAAAAAATAAAAACCAAACCCAAAGGAATAATAAATTAAAGGAATACTTTAAAAATTTGAAGGATCAAGTATAGAAATTAAGGAGAAGATAGAGAAAAACAGGGGAATAAAAAAATGATCATCAGTGCCAAATTGAATGTTCATTGGCCACACATGTCGCCTCACCATAAAAGGGACATCAAGACGAATCCAATGCCATAACAAAAGGCAGCGTCTGGCTACTAAACATCCCCAAACATGCCGCCAAAAAGCCCAAGGATTGTCCACGCATTAACACGTGATTGCCCGCGTTAACACCTTTTTTAATAATATTTATTTATATTAAATTATAAATTTTCCCCTGAACCAACATAATAATAATAATAAAAAAAAAACCCTAAGTGAAAAGACAACAATTCACCTGAACATAAACTATAGAAAATTCTACTTGTAAAAGGCATGTAAAAGGCATGTATGTAAGTCATTTTACTATTCTAAAAAAATGAAAATATAAAAACAACCATATGTGCAAGCTTTCCTCAATTTTGAACCTAAATATATAATTGTTGTTTTATTGTGTATTTAGAAATAAAAAGACTTAATGTGTCCCTTGAATCTAGAAACAACAAATGTGTCCCAATAGCATTTTTTATGATTTTGCTTTTTAAAGGTAAAAAAGTACTTTCATTGTGGACATACAAAAAATAAAAAAAAACCAACAATTTTCACTATGTTTCACTTTGATCCCCTGTTTTTCAACTCACCCTCCCCTCACAAATAAGCCTAAATTGACCTATAAATTTGTCCAATAAAAGCTAAAAAAAACAAGAAATAGATAAAATAAAATATTGTGAATAATGAGTCCACATTGTCTTATAATGGGTACCACAATGAATTCCCCACACCATCTAGATTTTATTATAATTAGGCAACATGTCCAACACTACAATGAAGGTAGAGTTCTAAGATAATTTTGAACGCATGAGAAGAAAGCATTAGCATTATTGATGTGTTTTCTGATAACATGAGATTTATTAACTGGTGAATGAAAAGATGATATTTGTGTTTAATACGATAAATTAAAAAAAAATATTACACGATAAATAAATAAAAAGTTGCGAATGTTAATTAAAGACTAAAGTTATAAGCTAATTTTCCTAGTAAAAAGTAAAAGATAAATACAGATGAAAATATTTTACCTAGTTTGTCCTTTTAATTTTTTTTTTTTTTTATGTTGGAGAGTTACTATAATTGCTAAGCATATATGTTTTTAATTGTTATAAATAATTAATGCAAATACAATTGATATATTTAAATTTAACAACAGAAAAACTTCATGTTATAAATTACAATAATCTCTTAGAGCTATTTTGAGATTTATAGAAATCATCCAAAAGATTTATTACAATTTAAAAATAGTTATTCAAATAATTTTTAAAAAATTTAAAGAGAACATATTAATTAAAAATTGAATAAAAAACTAATAAAAAATAAAGGTCAGGCCTAGGAGCCTAGCCTGAAAGGAAAAATCCTAGGTGCACTTGGTTCTTTCATTTTTCAAAAGAAAAAAAGAAGGTGCGTAACACATTGCTCACCTAGGTAGACTGAACGACAAAAACCTCGACAAGTCTATTTACAACCTTAAAGCACCCTTTTATTACTCTACAAACTATAAATCTAACTAAAAAAACCACTTTGTAAGCCATTATTAACTATTTTTCAACACGTGCAAAGGGTAACACCATCTCCATTGAACCCTCCTTCGAGGGATCAAATTGAAATTTTTCATATCTTTTGAACAATTCAAATAAAAATAGTTTTTTTTTTATTTATGTGTAATCTCGGTCCTTTTTCTTTCAATTTTATTTAAAAATAGCGTGAAATTCTATTTTATAAAATCCATCTTTCGTTCAAGGGAAAAAATATTCTATGACATCTCACAAAGCATGCAAATCAAAATAAATCACAACATATAAAATGATGCCAACATAACTTTGATGGGCTAAATTAAAAAAGAAAGTTCAAGGATCAAAATAGAAAGAATTAAAAACTTGAGGGACCCTGAAGAATAATGAATGAATCGATTGTTGATGAACAAATCTATAGTGTTTTGCCGATATTCTTTAGCAATGAAGTCAAATTTTTTTTTATATATTAATGACATTTCCTTTTCTCATATAGTATTCCTTTTTTTTTATTTCTATCATCATATATTAAAATTATCTAAAAACACATAAGAATATTAATTTAATATTTTTTTAAAATTAAAAAAATTAAATGCATCAACACTCTTATCAAACTCAAATTTCAAGTA
>Ga0325403_1000546_pt1 | contig 27093 bp, 23 predicted proteins | sample PopdelMetagenome_19_FD_205665 | JGI IMG/M metagenome (GOLD analysis project Ga0325403, IMG submission 205665) | Populus deltoides microbial communities from Bellville, Georgia, United States - Xylem-PdKOR-R4 | ecosystem: Host-associated > Plants > Phyllosphere > Stem > Wood/Secondary xylem... | reverse complement strand
ACTTTAACTAATTCTCATGTTAACAATATTTATCAACAATAAAAATATCCTGCATTCCGGGACATTGTAACTCTTTGTTCGCATTTTTTATTTTTTTTAATCTTATTAACGTGAGTGTCCGAATTAGCTTGCATGTATCTTGACTAATTTTATAGACCCTGAAGTTAACGATCATATAAATCTCCAGTAGACTTGAGAAGACTCGAACTCGTGATCATTAAGGAGCAAATCCAAAACTTGACTAGTTAAGTTACCATCAGAGTTCCTTTTCCACTTTTATATATATATATATGATAGGATGATTGCCTGTTGATCTTTTCTAATTTATTTGGTAGACTACTCCTTGGAAAAACTTCACCACACCTAAAACATTTCCCAGGATTTTTTCCTGCCTTCAGATGACTTAACCAGGACCAAACTAAATGATAGTAGTTAAATTGTGGTTTTACATCAAGACAAGACAAGACGAATCCTTCAAGTGATGGATCAAAGACACTATCCTCGCAAATGCTAGAGATTCAAACTACACAATCATACTGCTGGACAAAATATAGAAGTTTATCAATCCATGGAAAATCCTTCACATCTATTGACTGCTAACAACACCGGCATCGACAAATAGAAGAAAACAAAAGGAAAAACCGTGGGGTTTTCCTTAAATTATCGAAGACCTCCTTAACTTGCAATAGCAAGCATCACAAAAATACGAATGCATAAACTACTACTTCGAAAGGCAACATACAATATCATGGAAATTCATACAAAGACTCTTCCAGCTCAAGGAATTTATTCATCCATTCCAAATTCACAGGGTCCTCATTGGAGAAATCAAAGAAGTCATCCCCAACAAAGCTAGATTTTGAGTCCTCAAGTCTCTTAGAAGTACCCTCCTCCCTTCCCTTGGCAATATTATCCATACCCAGTACATTGGTTTTCTCTGGCTCAGGTTGTTTCAATGTTGAGATTATTACCGGCTTCTCCTCTTTTTGGTTTATCTTTTTGCTCAAATGAGAATTCCAATAGTTCTTGATTTCATTATCAGTCCTTCCAGGCAGTCTTCCAGCTATCAAAGACCATCTAAATGAGGAATAAATTCATCAAAGTTAAAACACTTATCGCAACATGTATTTCTTTCATTGAAAATAATGAGAGAGAAGAAAAGTGAGAGAAGGAAAATTGTGATAAGCTTGCCTGTTACCAAGGAGCTTATGAAGCCTGAGTATCAAGTCCTCTTCTTGGTCTGATATGTTACCTCTCTTAATATTTGGTCTCAGATGATTCATCCATCTCAACCTGCAGCTCTTACCACATCTATTCAGATCTGCAGTAAACAGTATGATCAAATTCAAAATAGTTGACGAGTTCTAATGAAACAATTGGGCTAAAAGTTTGCGTTTGTATTTTCACTGGTATTATAGACATACACTCATTCAAAATACCTGCTTTGGCAGCAATTGATCTCCACCTCTTTGGACCATGAATTTCAATGACTCGGGCCAGTTTTTGGTCCTCTTCAGCTGTCCATGCTCCTTTGTTAGCCTCCCTTTTACCGCATTTACTTCTCCTAGGAGCCAGTTGCATTTTTCTAGTTTTTCTGTTCTCCCACTCCCTTCTCCCTCAAGGAAGCAAGATTCGTGTTTCGGACAAGAAGACAGAGTTAGAGTGAGTCGCACTCAAGTCTTCAAGTTATTTATTCTAGGAGTACATAGATGGGGGAGCTATTATCTGACCTGCCTTTCTTTGGTAAATATATGGAAACCCAAGCAACTGTATATACAATACTGCTGCAATTCAGGATTTTGCATCTCGGTCTCTCCAAGCGAGGTCCAAATGGCTCATGATTGAAGAGGGAGGTAAATTTAGCATGTAACAAGTCCATACATGTGAGTTACTGTCCATGTACTTGTCTTAGACAAAAATGGAAGGGAAATGATCTAAACATGAGAAGAGGAATTAGATCCAACGGCTGTTGTTGTTCAGCAGAAGCTTACAATGATGCACACATACACACAGAAACATGCTTGCTTTAATTGCCCCGAGAAGAATAGAACTCTCCGAAGTCAGTATGCAAGCTCACTTGCATGTGACGTGTTCTTGTTTTACGAGAGAGATATGGATTTGCTTAGATTTAATTTAAAATATAGGACTTAGTTTTAAGGTTCATTGAGAACAGGACAGGGGCATTAAGCACGTTTAGGACAACGAGAAGGTCAAAACAGCAGTCAAATTCATCACTAAATCATCTAAAGCTGGATCATTAAGGAGGCTATAAAATAGTACCATAAGTAAGATACATACAAGTGATTGCATTTATTATTTTAGATTCTTCTTCATTCAAGGTAAAATGGATGCATCTATTCTCCCATCAGCACATGATCCTGTTTTTTCTTCTTCACGTAGTAATTCATTTCATGTTTTTTGTTTTTGTTGTATCAGTGCTGCCCACTGCAAGCCATTTATTTTTTAGTTTTAAAAGTAGTTTTGAAAAAAAAATTAAATTTTTTTTATAATATCATTTTAATGTATTGATTTCAAAAATAATTTTTAAAAAATAAAAAAATATTATTAATATATTTCCGATCAAAAAAATATTTTAAAAAACAGTTATTACTGCACTTTAAAATACCTCTACATTCCACTCTATACGGCTTTTTATTTATTTATTTATTGTTAAGCAGATAGCCTCTTTGGTTCAAATCACAGGTTTCATATCCAGGGTGACAGAGAGCCAACTATTATGCTTTTGATAGAGAGTAGTTACGGGAATAGTAATCTAGGGAGGGATTTTATTAGGGACCGATACTCATAGATTGGATAATTTATTATCCATAACTCAAACTAAAACCAGAAATTACTATACAAATATGATCTAAACTTGAATAAATATAGATTTTTGATACTTGAACCGATCAGATTTTAGGTATCCATGACTCGAATCCAAATCTTGAACCCAAATATATAATTTAAAATTATTTAGTACATAATTAACTAGGTATTTATGTAATTTTAAACTTTGAAGTTATTTATTTATTTCGAGTTGGATTTTCGGTCGAGTCAGCTACATGTCAAGCAGATCAATATCCATACCCAACTCGAAATCTAACTTTTTTTTAATATGAGTTTCTCTATTTTTGTTTTGAGACCTGGATTGTAAGTGCCTTCTAAATCTATTTGATATCATAAATTCTCGAAACTTGTCACAATTATCATTATAGACGTGCCTCGGACTATAATTTTTCCACAATGCTATGACATCACAATCCACTCTATTCATTGCATATTTGTATGTATCATACTAGAAATCACACAATGTAGTACAAGAAATTTGATAAATAGAAATATGGTTTAGGAAATAAAAGATTATATATTTACAATAATATAACATTTTTTTGTTTTAGACTTACCTAATTACACTTTATATAATTTCCTCATAGACCCAAGAGGTCCTGGCGGAGTGGTTAGGCGCGCTCTCGTCGCTTACGAGGTCTAGGGTTCGACCCCTCTCTTCATCTGCAGCCGGTCTCTTGGGGAGCCCTTGCCACCCGGGGCGGGGATTAGTCTGGGCGAAGCCTGGGATACCCTGGTTCACACCAAAACAAAAATATAGTTCCCTCATAGTTAGGAAATAAAAGAAATTCTAGAACCCCAATCAAGAATTAGCATTCTTATATAAAAAAAAAAACTAAAATCATATCAGAAAACCATGACCCGTTGATTATTTAAATCAAGAACCGAATGTATATGGTTAGAATGCCACAAAGATGATTTCATTGATAAGTTCTTAAAAATTCAATAATAAACCAAAAGCAAGAGTGCCCATGCAATTTTTATTCAAAAAAACCAATATGTTTTTCACATCCCAAAAATAAAAGGCATTTATATGTTTGACTTGAGAAAATAAACCCTAATTAACTCTAGGCTGAAAATTAAACCCAAATAAATAACTTAAAAGTATGGGTAAGATAAAATACAAAGCCTAAGTCTTGTATAAATAAAATTCCAATCCACATGGTAAATTTTAGACCTTATCGGAAGGCATTCCTAATATCTGATTGCTACAAAATTTTAACTCTATAGGAAATACGACATTTAAAGTCATTTAGAAAAATCTCAATTCATTCAAAGAGTCAAATTGAAAGTTATAACTATTAATATAAAATTGTATAGCCAAACTCCAGTACATGTTAAGCAACCTTATCTCTTACTTGGATCATATTGATTATGCCACCTTAAAAGGGATTCTCAAAGCTTTCTTGACCTAAATGTCTTGAATCAACCCATGGAATGCCTCTTTGATATCTTGGCTCTTGCTTTTGTAATTGGTCCAATTAGCATATTAAATAGATCTTGTGGTGTTGCTTGTTGCTTCTCATCATCCCTCATCTTCTTAAAAGGATTCAACCTCAAATTATCACCTATATTAAATAGAGAAAAATAAAAAAAGATTAAATGCAACAATAACATTATACTCATCTGGAAGTTCCAACTTGTATGCATTGTTATTAATCCGTTCAAGGACTTAGAATGCACCATCCACTCTGGGCTGCAATTTAGATCACCTATGAGCTGGGAATCTTTCATTCCTCATATGCATCCAAATTCAATCATTAGGTTCAAAGATAACATGCCTTTGACCCTTGTTAGCTTTAGATGCATATTTTTCATTCTTCTTTTCAAATTATTGTCAAACACTTTAATGGAATTTCTTTACCATTTTTTCATTAATCTCAATACCTTTTGCACTAACAATATAACCAAGAAATACTTTTTTTTTTCCATGCAAAAGGTACACTTCCTTAAATTAGCATAATTGTTTTTTTCTCAAAATACCAAGCACATAACGTAAATGATTAACATATTCATCTAAGCTTTTATTGTAAAGCAAGATATCATCAAAATATACTACCACAAATATTTGCTTATAAATGCACGCAATACATGATTCATCAATCTTATAAATGTAGTTAATGTATTAATGAAACCAAACGACATCACTGACCATTCATATATCTCATGTTTAGTCTTAAAAATAGTTTTTCATCTATCATCTTATTTCATTCTAATTTAATGACAAAAAAATTTCAAATTAATTTTGTAAAGACATATGAACCATGAAATTCATATAACATACCAACTAGTGTGGGAATTACATGTCTATACTTTACTATAATGTTGTTGACAACCTAACAATTCACATATATCCTTTAAGACCCATACTTTTTCATGACAAGAAACATCAGCACAACACATGGACTTATACTCTCCTTCAAGTGCCCTTTAGTCATCAGCTTCTTAACTTGCCTTTAAAGCTTTTTTTTTCCTCTTTCAGGTTACTTATATAGGTTGGTTGGTTGGTTAGGAATTACAACTTCAAGCTTGAGATCAATTTGATATTTTACTCCCCGGTGGGCACCAAACCACTAAGAACATCATCGAAAAATACATCTTCATATTCATGTAGCAAAGAAACAATAACACTAGGAAGAGATTGATCAAGATCGTTAGCAATAAAACATGCCTTTTTCATAAAATGGCTAATATAAAAAGCATGTCACACACTTGCCATCGCGACGACCCGTCTTTTTTCTAGAAAAGGAAAGCCTTTTTTTGTGTTGATGGGGAAAAGGTCTAAAACTTATGAAAAATATAAATGAGTCACCACCTATTATTATAGTCATTAGGAACCCTAACTAGTCTTTAGAGTACTATAGTCATTAGGAACCCTAACTATTCTTTAGAGTCTAAGATAAGAGACTAGTTATGATAAAGTTAAGATAATATCACCTTAAAGCATCATACCTAAGATAAGTTACATTACTACTTGTCTTTTATTTCTAATGTTTTATTATGCCAAATATGTCTACGGTCCTCCTATATGGGTGATAATAAGTTTACTACAATGAGTTAAACTCGAGGCTTAAAATGATTGGATCTAAACCTATCCATTTTAAGATTGAGGTCATCTATAACCAATTACTCATGATCAAAACATGTGACTAGTTATAGTCTATTGAGCCTAGTCAATGAATAATTAGATGGGTTTTTTATTGGGCTTTATAAGCCCAACCTAAATCCTAGAAGAAGCTGTCGCTAAAAAAAATATTTATGCAATAGTGGTCATGGATAATGACTTGTTCAGGTTCATTTATCCTATAATACCAAGATTCACTTGTAATTTTTACTAAATAAGATTATTATTCCTTAGTCCTAAATATTCAAGAAGTAACCATTATAGGTTGATTTACTTAGAGGTAGGATCTAGTAGCACGAATGTTTGAGACTTCCTAAAGAAATTGATACCCTTAACTAACACTTAGGTGTCATTAATGGATATTTGACCAAAGGTTTAAAATTTAAAAGGAAGTTTGAATGCATAAAAATAATGTTTTAAACAATTTCATTGCCCACCAATCAAAACTCTAAGATAACTACCAATGATGATTCATTTATTCTAGGCGGGTATGTGAATAATAAAACTAGAAAAAATATTTTTGGATATTTTAAATATAGTAATGTAATGTATTAAACAATTTCATTACACATTAATCGACACTTTAGGACAATGCATAGTAACATTTTATTTATTCTCGGTAGGTTGGTGAATAGTAAATTTATTAATAACCATAAAATTACGTATTAAAACTAATAACACGTGATATTGGATAAAAAAAACAATATCAACACGTAATATAACAAAAAAACAAAACAACATTGGCTTACAACATGACAAATCAAAATGTCCATCAACTAAAAAATTAAAACAACATCATAACATAAACAAACCAAACACAATATTTGCAATTAGCATCACAACATCAAATTTCCACACCAAAACCAAATCATTATATCTTAGATAAACCTATTGCAACCTAATTATCCCAACCACATCGTGAGGTATCGATTTTGACCATAATCCACCATAAAAATAAATTTCCTGGTAACATCATACCACCAAGGTTGTTGTGTAATTCACGAACCCACAACACTTCAAATATTGCAACTGAATAAATAAAATTTCCAACATCACAAGGCAAACACATATTCAAGAATACATAAAACAAATATTGCAAACCATCATAAATATTCGCAATCTTGTTATAAAATATCTGAAAATTTATTTTTGTTTTGAAATCAACCTATGGAATGGTTGGAAAGGGGGCGAACGTTGTTGGAATTCAATGAGGCAGTTGTCATTTGATAGTGGAGAGATGAGGGAGGGGCTACATTATTTCTCTCTTTATTTTTTATTGAAAGTTTATTTTTGTTTTATTTTTCTTTTCTTCTCTTTATTTTTTTTTCTCATTCTATCTTTGTTTTTAATCATAATCATGGTTAGGGTTTTTGGTGGAAGAGAAGAGTTTAGGGTTTTTTTGTATGGTGGCTCCCTCTCTCTATCTTTACTATCCAGTCTTAGTTATAGCCCTCTACACAGGAATATTCTTATTTTTTATCCCTTATTTTAAGTTTATCCTAAGAATGTCCCTATTGTGTATGTTTTTGTCCTTCATTCCTTTTTTTTTTCACTTTAACCCATTACGCTCTCTATTTTGGTTTTTTGTTTTCTTAATTTTTTTTATTCTAGTTTTTTCAAGAAAAAATCATCAATGTTAATTTGATAAGAAAAGTAATTAAGAATTATAAAATGGATGCTTTAATAGCCAAAACACACCCAAAGCATATTTTTGGATTTTGATTTTTTGAAAAGACATTGAAAATTAAAATAAAAAAGGATGCAAACATGATGAAAATATATTTTTGATTTTTTTTTATCTTTTTAGGAAAACATCAATAAGAGAAAATAGTCTAATAATCTGAAATGGGTGTTAGAATGGCCAAAATACATCAAAAACATTTTTTTTTTTGAATTTCTTGACGTTTTTGGATTTTTGGAAAATATCTTTAAAGAGGGGGGGATTGTGTTATGACAAAGTATTCTTGTTATCACTTTATTTTGCATAAAAACCTCCTTTTCTTTTCTTTTTTTTTCTCTCAACAACCTATTTTTCTTTCTTCTCACATGGCTCCTCTTTGTTTTCTCTCTTGTCGACCACCTTTTTCTTTTCACTCCTTTTAGCCTTAGTCTTTTTTTTTTAATTTCAATTGATCTTCGTATACTTGTTTTGGGCTCAAAAATACAAGAGAGATGGATTTATTATTTTTTACAAAAAAAAAGTACTTGTTATTGAACTCACCTTAAACTATCATGGTCTACCCAATAGTATGTGACCCACAAGCATAGAAACATCATCATAAAATACCTTATTAGTATACCTCACAATTGAAAATGAAACTAACACTTATTTATTAACCTTTACTTCCACACACTCATTCAACCACTATAGCTTATATGGTTTATGGTGTTTTGTAGTAGTCAATTTTTTTTCTAAAAAAAAGTAGTGCTAGATACATTATTACAACTTCCCTCATCTATGAATACTATATACTTTGTTTTTAATTTGGCATCTAGAATGGGAAATATTTTCTTTTTGTTGCTCTTATTCATCCTCTTTGACTTAAACATTCAATGCATACCTAACTATATGTGACTTACCCTTAACTGAACACTCTACCTTATCATCACTAACATCTCATGTGGCGGCATCTTTTCATCATCGTTGTCACTTTCAATTTCCACCTCTTCATGGTCACACAACATTATAGCTCTTTTATTTGGACATTAAGAAGCTATGTATCTTATTCTTAAATAATAAAAATATTTAATACACAATTACAAGGTGATTGGGATTCATATTTACCTCTAATGTCAGTGGAGACTTCTTATTTGCCTTTAGGTGTTTTAGATTTACTCTTTTAGGTAAACCTATAATCCTTATTCCAATTCAGCCTCCATGATGAAAATGAACCAGAATTTTGACTCGGTTTTGGATTCCCTTTCCTCTTAGATTGTCATTCCACCTTCATGGTCATATGCATAATGTCTTCTAATTCTATATAGTACCATCTCTTAGTTCAAGCCATTCAAAAATCTTGTCGTGGTAACTTTTCTATCTTCCACTACATTTACCCAAATCATTGCTACCTCCATTTATTTATGGTATTCCTTTACACTATTAAAACCTAAGTTAGGCTTTGCAACTTCTAATATAAGTCCCTATAGTAATGGTCAAGGAAAAATCTTCTTCTCATCCCAAGCGCCTCTTATGATTTGTCCTTTTATTTAACACAAATTGATCTCATCATATAATTGCATAATCAATAAACCTTATTATAGCTAACTTAACATTTTTCTTCTTAAAATATTTATGGCAATGAAAGATCAACTCTACTTTCTTCTCCCTCTCTATGTAAGTTTTTGGATCATTCCTCCCCTTAAAAAGAGGATATTGTAACATCTCAAGCCTTTTTTATGAAGTTTCAATATTTTTCTTAAGCATATGGGTGTAAAATGGGATGATTTTTTTTTTTAAATCTCCCTTATACAAAGTTCTTTCAAATCAACATACAATCACAATATTTACTTTATACATGCACATCACCCATGTAAAAGGGTTCTCCTATTTAGTTGAAGCATTTATCTAATCTAACCAAACTTGAGCAGACTCTTTCCTATATAGGAACTATCTAAAATTTTATTCCATAATTAATACTTATAAAACACAACCATAAATCAAACCACATCTGGTTCATCCAAACAATACTCACATGTAGCCTCAGGATAGCTCTCATGATAAATTTCATCATTCTTTATATTCAACACGTAATACATAATTAGAGTTTATATTATTATTTCTTTACAAGATATAAAATATATTTATATGGAATGTATAATAATTAAAAATTCAACATCCTATCTTTTACAAATTCCAATATTATAACACTCAACATATTCACTTAATTTGACTACATATCAAAAGATGACCATTGCAAAATTATATCAAACACAAAAATTATGCAACCTAACAATAATATCATTGTTATAGTGATGGATAAAATGGACCTGAAATACATGATAAGATAGGTAAAGATTAAAGTATAGCAATATCTCTCTCCTAAAAGGGTTTAGGAGATTTTTCACTGGTGGTTCGTGTGGATTATTGTTAAAAGTCGGACAATTAGACTGCTTGTTGTTTGCAACAACTCAACATTTGAAGCAAATATTCAAAGCTAAAAATAATATTTAATTTTCAAGTAATCTTCACATAGAACCCTAAAATAACTCTAGATTTATCTAACGGGATAATTGAAACTCTTAAAAATTTTAAATTTATTATTTTTGTTGTATCCAAAAATTTCGGAAACCTAACAATACGCATAACAAAATACACCTTCTTTGATGAAGATCTCAGCAGCAGCAGCTAATCATCGCAGCAGCGAAATATTGACACTAGCAGCCTTTAAAACATCAGCTTGTAACAGCACCTCAGACGAACCAACAACAGGTTTTGTTTTTCTTCGTAGCAGTGCCTTGTACCAGCAGACAGCAGCGGCGATTTCCTCCCAAGATAAAATAGAAGCAGCGATCATCTTCCAGGCAAATTGGCAGCACCAGTAGCATAAAACAGTAGCAGCAGAATCTCCTCCAGCGGCAACAGACCTCAAAACAGCAGCAGTCCAGCAGCTCCTTCCAGCAGTACCTGTCCAAATCAACGGTGACATTCAGCCAGCAACAGCTTCACACGTTCCAGCAGCTCACACGAGAAGTAGCAGATCACGGCAGCAGCTAATCAAACACAAAATGTCAGTTCGATTGCTGCAAGCATAAAGAACAAGACGAACCAGCAATAGGCGAATAAGATAATACAATTAATTCTTTGTATCGCAGCTTCATTCTTTGTAGAATAGGTGGAGAAGTCCTCCCAGAAGCAGCATCTAACAGCCTTGGCAGCAGCTCAATCCATAACACAATTTATTCCAGTGGCAATCAGCAGCAGTTTTTTAAAAAAAATTCATTGCTTCCGATACTTTTGATGGACATTACGATAATTGGAGGATTTTAATGGAGGAATTTTTAAGGTAGAAGGAGTAGTGGCAAATTGCTTCACAAGGAATAATTAAACCATCATCCACATTAATAATAACAAATGTAAAAAAAAAAAAATAGAGATAGAAGTACAATGATTGAAATATTTCAAAGAAAATAATTATTACTTCCAATTAATTTACTGACCAATTTTAAAAATCATTTGTTATAAAGAAACCTCATATTTATGATTCGATGAAAAATAAGTACTAAGAAACAACTAGAATAAAAATAAAACAACATTAAGCACTTCAAATATAATTTGAATTGTTTAAGATGTACATGGGAGAGACGACCACTAACAATAACAATAAAATAAACGATAAATTCATTAATAAGATGTGAATCCATGGTGATAAAATAGAGGATATTACCATCATTGAAAAAGATCTTCGATCATTAACATCAAAATTTAATTTTGTTGTGTTTAATAAAAGAATCTAAGCACATTGATGAACTCTCCATTAATGAATTGAAAAATTCCTTGCTAATTCATGAGTAAAAGTTGAATAGACAAGACAATGATGTGAAAGCTTTACGAGTTTCATCTAATAATTATTTTTTTACCTCACAAAGAGGTGGTCGAGTAAGTGGAAGAAGCATAAGCAACAACAATGGTAGTTTTTCATATAAAAAATTTAAAGATAATCAATCTTTCAATTCTCAAAAAGAGACAAATGATATGACAATAATCATTCTATATTTTCCAAGACAAAGTCAGTGGACAAATCAAAAGTTGAATGCGTCAAGTGTCATAAGTTTGGACATTAAAATGCTATACAAATTTGAATAGGAGTGATGGTAGAAAATCTAATTTTGTAGAGAATAAAGATGAAACGTCTTTATTGATGGCTTGTCATATGAATGAGAAAAATCACCAAAATTTATGATATTTAGGCACTGGGTATAACAATCACATGAGTGAAGATAAATTAGTCTTCTCTGATTTAGATGAATCTTATGATTTTACGATTTGAAGTTATATTACATTTTTCATATCGTGTTAAAAGACTGTTTTTGACAACCTTAATTGATAATGAGAATGATGAAATAAGGTAAAAGCCTATGGATTAAGCACCACAACCAGTAGATGATTAAAGTATACCTAATAGTCAAGGATCACAACGTGTTAGAAAAAGGTTTACATGGATGAGTGATTATGAGGTAACTATAATTGTCAACAAAATGATCCACTTACCCATTTTGCTATATTCTCATATTGTGATCTTATGAATTTCAAAGATGCCATTAAATAAATAAAATGGTAAGAGGCTATGGATGATGAAATTGATTTCATTGAGAAAAACAACACTTAGAAGTTGTCGAAGCTTGAGAAGAACGAATGAGACCCTAAAGGCACATTGAAGCTCCTATGATAACACCCCCAATACCAACAAAAAGATCTTGACAATACGATTTCAACAATACCAAGGAAGATCACCAATGGTAGTTGGAGTGGGCTCCGATGATGATGCCTAGACAGTGCGTATGACCCACTCAGGCCATTATTGGTGACCTTCCTTGGTGTTTTTAAACTCGTCTCATCAAAATCTTTTTTATGGTATCAAAGATGCCATCATCAAAGCTTTATTATATCTATGAGGTCTCATTCTTTATTTCTTTCTTTTCTTTTCTTTTCTTTTCTTTCCTCATTGGAATTTGTGCTTGACAATGAGTGTGACCCACTCTGGCCACTGTTGGTGACATTCCTTGATGTCGTTGGATTTATCTCATTGAGATCTTTTTAATGATACAGGGATGTTATCATCAGAACTTCAACTTCCAAGGTATCATTCTTTCTTTCTTTCTTTTCTTTTTTTTTCTCTTCTTTATTCTCCTTGGAATTTATACCAGCTCATTTTAACAGTTTCTTTAAAATATCGTTATTCTCAATTATGACTTTTTAAAATGTCATTATTCTCAGCTACAACATTTACCAAACTATTCTATTTTGCCAAAAAAAATCAACTTATACTAGTTTGCTATTATTTTTTTTTCAAACATTATTAATTTTTTTAAAAAATCATAATTGGAATAGTGGGCCATCTCAAGTTACTATTTTGATTAGAATGACAATTTAAACATGTTGTGTTAACTTTTTATTTTCCAATGAAAGTTGGATGGGGTATAAATTTATAGGATGAAGGTGAATTCCATATTTTTTTATTCTCATTCCCATCTATTAAGTCTCTTACAACATGTTTAAAAACATTTTGAATGTAAAGAATTGAATTTCAAATGGAATTCAATAACTAAAAATGATACAAAGTAAATTGGAGTCTAGTCCCTCTGATTTACAATTTCAAAAAAAAAATAGTGTTAAAACCAGATTTCCCAATATACTGATCTACCTATTTTTTTGTTTTAGAGACCTTTAAAGAAATAAGATGAAGATGATTAGAGTAATATAGAAAACAAAATGAATTGACTTCTATCTTTTCTAAACATGTGAATTCAACTTATTTATCAATTGAATTCAAATTAAACACTATAACTGAATTCAATTACAATAAAAAAATGATTCCAGGCAATCTAGTAATGAATGAATGTGAAGAAAACAAAGGGAAATAATTAATAAGAAGAATGAAGAAGAAATGATTGGGTCTTTGCTCTTCAATGAATCATACAGAAAAAAAATATTAAAAAGAAAATTTCAAGGAGTCTATATACTTGAAATAGCCAATGCAATATTAGAGAGTGTTAGTTATTATGATAGCTTTTGTGATTGCGGTGTAAAAAAACAAGTTTTGAAAAATCGCTTTTTTCAATAGTTGGTGTAATTGAAATATATGTTTGGTTTAAATTGTGGTTCAATTTAATGTTCATCAAAAAGCATGTCAAAGGTGTTTGGTTAAAAATTATGGTTGAATTTGATGGTGGTAATATAATTACCTAAAAAGACATGAATCATATTCTTAATTTCTAATTACATAAAAGTTAATTTCATTACCAATACAATATTGTAAATAGACCTAAACATATTACAACAATGGTTTTATTATCCTATTAAACTTTGTTGCAATCTTATCATGTACATAATCCATACGGGGAAGGCTTGTGGTTTCCATGGATCTGCGAATGAGGAGCCACGTCGGTTAAAAAATCATCGGGAACAAAATCGGGATGACGATCAAATTCCATAAATGTCACATCTAATAGTGAAGTTCTTCTAATGTAATTATGAATTGTCATAGAAGCGATAACAATCTAAACTTGCGCTTTGCAAGGAAACGAAGGCATATTCTGTAAAATTCACCGTCTTTTTTTTTTCAAACTCCAAATGTATGCTCTATCACACTACATAATGAAGAGTGGACACGGTTGAAAATTTCTTCACAAGTTTGTGGATGTCCTCGCCTATGAAATTCCTGCAAATGATATCTTTAGCCTTTATATGGTCCTAAAAATCCACATTCATTAGGATATCCTGAATCAACCAAGTAGTATTTCCTTGTAAAAACATATAAAGACTTTCTAATGTATTTTTCAATAACTAAAATAACATTAACTAATAAGAAATAAGATCAAATAACACGCATATATATACATTACTACTTTCTGGTGGCTTGGGAAATTTTATATGTGAATTGTCACTTGCCTCGAGAAAAATATGTGTATCATATTCGTACGCACTGCCTTCCTTGTAACACCCCTGTAATTTAATACAATTGTAAAGGAACTTTGAGCCTTAACTTAAGAAAATGGATATTTGTTTTTATTTTTTTTAGGATATAACATCAAGGTAGTCTGTATTCGCCATCCAATAACTCTATCAATGGATATAATAATACACAATTTATCTTTACACATTAATAAGGTTTCCATACTTTTCTCGATTACACACACTCAGGCAGAAGAGGTATTGAGGCCTTCAATGGGAAAAATACCTGAAACACACATAGAACCATAAAAATCATAATAAGCATTTACATCAATGTAATTGCTAATGATTACTAACTATACAAACAAAACCCATTTCTTTAATTTTTATGTGAACTCCTCAAACTTGTATCAGTTCCTAGACTCGATATATTCTCCTTAACTAATGTTGAATTATCTTTTCATCATTATACACATCAATCTGTCAGTCACCTTGTAATGACTTATACATTTACGATCTAGCTTAACTCCGCTCAATACGGTATTTGTTTCATCTTATTAATTATCGGATTCATTTTAACATTTTTCATATTGTTTTCCCCTACACCTCATATTTATTTTGAGTCTTGTTTCACTTCATGAGTGCATTTAATTCGTTATAATCTCTCTCTCTCTCTCTCTCTCTCTCTATATATATATATATATATATATATATATATATATATATATGTATATCCCAACATCTGTTATACCCATTATGGCTCATCCATATAAATCATCAAACTCATTATGTTTTTGATCTAATTTTGGCTTATAAATATATTCAACTTGCATATTTCTTGTGCTTATTTTGGCATATCAATATTTCTTTTTGATTTTCAGTAAAATCTCCCCTTATCATTGAACCTACCATCATTAGAACAATATTCGTATCAGATCCATCTTCAAATAATATGAATACCATACATAGATCAATTAATTAATTTATTTAATTCAACAACCTAATCTCATTTGGCCACCATAATTCAGGCCAAATTTCATTATCCATCACTCATATAGCTAACTAATTATATAATTCTTCATTTACTTTCTCACATTATTCTAAATAGTAGCCAACTTGTTGTTAAATACCGCGTATCTGGAGTATAAAAATTTTAACCTCGGTAATTCATTTTCTTTAGATTTTAAATATTATAAAAAATTATTTTTATGCGTCTTCAATGTTTGAACCAAGCCCTCTATGATTTTATACATTAGATAGAACAATTGGTAGTCGTTATAGTACGTCGTTTCAGCACTACTATTAGCATTTTATTACACTGTTATAATTAAAATCAAATTCTTATCATGTCAGCAATAACACAAAACCTTAATACAATATATTTACATTATTAGTCATAATTTCTTTGACATCCTTCATATGTACAGTACACAATTCCCAAATTATATTACAATTCATCAAATAATTCAAAATACATCACATATATACCATTAAATTCCTCAATTGTACAACACTTACTATGTTCAATGAACTTCTATTCTTACATCCCAAGTAATATGATCTTTGTCTCCATCCTTCACAAGGATTACATCTTCATCAATTTAAATTATTTTATTTCTTCAATAATCCATAACATAAACACAATTTACCACTTTTGTTTAACAGTTAGGTTTCATCCAACATTTCATTTATAATCTGAAAAATCAGTCATCCTGAAAATATTAACATCAGACAAGTCCATTTAACTCAAATTACATATTCTGGTCATTAGAAAAACTTATGTCACTAGCCCATTATCGGGTAACTAGTTCCTCTGCCCATTTTATTTCATAATTTCCAATTAATATCTGCCTCTTTGAGGCCAAACGAATAATCATTTCAAGATGTCAATCCCCATTTCATTTACACTTTTAATCATTCCCTATCGGGAATACCATTATAACACCTCTCCCCCAAAACTTGGAAGGGAATGCTGACACTTTTAATCATCCCGATAAATTCATTAGTGTCATTAGTCGTCTATATTGGGACCAACTAATCAAGTTTGTTGTAAATGCCAACATCAATGCCACCGATTGGTGTCATTAATTATTTCCAACCTGAAATAGCCAATCAATTTTTCTTTCCGTAATACCTTGGAATATTTCCGGAAATGCCAATGTCAAGATTCTTGACATCATTAGCTTTCATTTCAGGAATAGCTAATCAAGTTTTATGTGATTGTCGATATCGACGTCACGAGTCGATATCATTAACTATTCTCACCCGAATAGTTAATCAAGTTCAATATCCCTCATTTTTAGGGATAATCATGTCGATGTTAATAAACCTTACTAATATCATTAGCCTCCGCATTCGAACCAACTAATCAAGCTCAAGGAATGATCATCAATGAAGTCCATTAATGTATTCATATTTTTAAATCAATCAAGTACTTATATATCTTTTAATTTCTTGTTTATTTCACTTTATCATTTCTCTTTGTGGTTTCACCCATAAATACAAAGACCAAGAATTTAACAAGTTAGTAAAATCAATGTTATGTAAAAAGTGTAGGTATAAAACATCTACCTGCTACAAAAGCTCAGCTCGCGCTCCCTTGTTGTTGTTGTGCCCCTCCTGCAATCCCTCCTTAAACTCCTGCTATACAAGCTCTTGTATGATAAAGTTTAAGGTTTAAAGTTTTATTTAATTATGCCTCTTATTCTCCTCTTTTAGAGGAATACCTCATATAGGTAGATATATATATATATATATATATATACATATATATATATATATATATGGAGGTTACAAAGTTCCTATTCTAAAGGAACACAACAATGTATATCTTTTAGAACTCCTATAGTGTATATCTTTTATTTATGGAAATGTACCCTCTAATATGGCTAATTACACATTAACACTTCCCCTCAAGTTGGTGCGAAAATATCTTCTAAGCCTAACTTGTCTAGAGACTTATAAAGAGTTTCTGCAGGAACTGCATGAGTTAAAATATCTGATAGCTGCTCACTTGATCGAACGAAAGGGATGCCCACTAACATCATAAGTAACTTTTCCTTAATAAAGTGTCGATTTATCTCAATGTGTTTAGTTCGATCATGCTGGACCAGATTATTAGCTATCTCCCATGCTGCCTAATTGTCACAGTATAATAACATAGGTTCTTTTAGTTCATAACCTATTTCAGTAAGTAAGATTATAATCCATAACAGTTCACATATTCCATGTACCATTACTTTATATTATGCTTTTGCCGAGGACCTTGCTGTAACATTTTGTTTTTTGCTTTGCTATGTGACAAGATTTCCTGCAACAAATGTAAAATAGCTAGAGGTGGACCTCCGGTCAGTGAGACTCCCTATCCAATTTGCATCGGTAAATCCCTTCACTTCTATATGTCCATATCTTTTAAAAGTCAGTCCTTTTTCTGGAGCTCCTTTTAGGTAACTCAAAATTCTCATTACAGCTGCCATATGATCTTTACTTGGAGCATGCATAACTGACTTACCACACTAACAGCATAGGCAATGTTTGGGCGTGTGTAAGACAAATAAATTAATCTCCCTACCAATCGTTGGCATCTTTCCTTGTTTGTTGGTACCTGATCTGGGTGAATGGCTAGACGATGATTTTGAACAATAGGAGTCTCTACTGATTTACATTCCAGCATACCAGTTTCAGATAATAGATTCAGTATATACTTATGTTATGACAGGTATATACCATTGCAACTTCAATCCCTAAGAAATATTTCAGTCCTCTCAAATCTTTCATTTTGAATTCAGTAGACAAACATTCTTGTAGCCTTTTTATTCTATATGTGTCATTACCACTTACAATCATATTATCTACATAAATAATGAGTAGTGTAACTCTATCATTCTTGTGTTTAATGAATAAAATGTGATCAGAGTTACCATGATGATAACCAATTCGTTTCATAGCATCTGTGAACCTCCCAAACCATGCTCTTGGCGATTGCTTCAAGCCATACAATGCTTTCCATAATCTACATATTTTTCCGCTAGATTGTAGACCATTAGACCCAGATGGAAGCTGTATATAAACTTCTTCTTCCAAATCCCCATGAAGAAATGCGTTCTTCACATCAAATTGCTTCAAAGGCCAACTGAAATTTGTTGCTAAAGACAACAAGACTCTAATGGTGTTCATCTTTGCAACCGGAGCAAAAGTTTCCTGATAGTCAATGTCGAATGACTATATATACTCCTTTGCTATTAGCCTTGCCTTGTACCGATCAATTGTCTCATCTGCTCTATGTTTGAAGGTGAATATCCATTTGTAACCCACTAGATGTTTTTCCTAAAGGGAGTGATACAATGCTTTATGTGTTGTTTATTTGTAGTGCATCCATTTCGGCCTCTATTGCCTCTGCCCATCTCGGGTTCTTTAAGGCTTCCTCAACCTTTGTATGTATTTTTATATTCTCCATCTCATTCACGAAGGCTTGATGTTATGGTAGCAGTTTATGTGTAGAGACATATTGTGTGATGACGTATCTTACTTTGCCATTAAGAGAGTACCTGTCAGGTGGCTTCCCATGGTTCTGTCTAGGAGGCAAAAAATAACATGGAACAGATAATAACGGGGAAGATGAAGGGCTTGTAATGTTACTTACCTCAGAAATATCCAGTTGATCTTGAACATGGATTTGTGGAGAGGAAGGGGCTACATCATCCTAACTATCTTGTTGTTCTGGTGTGTATCCGTCTCTTGCACCACTAATGTTGCGTGAACTGGACTCTGTGTATCCTTCCCCTGCACCATTAATTGTGCATGAACTAGAGTCTCCTGACTCCATTCCTTCCCATGAACCAGATCCTTCCCCTGAATCATTTTCCTTTGAACCCAATCCTCTTCTTGGACCAGATTGTTCAAATAGTTGGGGAAGATAAAAAATTATAGGCATCATGTTGCAACCGCTCCCCTTGAGGACTAGAGGTGGATTTATCCAGATGCAAAAGGTATTCTATTTCGGAGAAAGTAACATTCATGCTGACATACATGTGGTGAGTTGAAGGATGGTAACACAGGTACCCTTTTTGGTGAGGATTGAAGCCAAGAAACACACGGTGCACTATACATGTACCTCAAAAATTTTGGGTGGATGTCATGAACTATGCAATGTATCTCATGAATCGGATGCCATCACAAGTCCTTGAGCTTAAACTGTTAGGTGAGGTCCCAAGATATAATTTATATTATTCTCCAACACACCCCCTCAAGTGAAAACTCTTCTTGAAACTTGCACATGCTCATATTAATTGTGCTTAAATTTTATCAAATAAATAGGGATGGTAAGATTCAAACTCGTGACCGTTTGGTCATCAAGGCTCTGATACCATGATAAAGTTTAAGGTTTAGGGTTTTATTTAATTGTGCTTCTTATTCTTCTCTCTTTAAGGAATACCTTATATAGGGAGATATATATGGAGGCTACAGAGTTTCTATTCTAAAGGAATACATCAATGTATATCTTTCAAAACTCCTATAGTGTATATCTTTTATATATGAAAAGGTACCCTCTAATACGACTAATTACATGTTAACACTGAAAAGTTGGGTCCCCCTTCGAATGTTTCTCCTACATTCTAATATAACATCCTGAATCAATATCCAAATCTTCTTGATTTATTCATAAATTCACAAAATCAAATACTTCCGTAAACAATTTCCATGAATGTATTTTATTTTCTTACTTGTCATTTAAATTCATTTACATTAAAGTTTATTTACACTAACATTAAATGTCCAAGTAACTCAATTCTTCATCAATGATTTTTAATGTCCAAAAAACATGACTTTTCATTACCGATTTTTTTATGTCCAGAGACATGAATTCTCGTCATCGATTTTCTAGTGTCCCAAGATATTTAATCTATCATCAAACAATGTAATTTATCTTAAATTTCAGCAATGACTACACATGCAAAAAATTTCCAAAGCACACTCAAAATGATTCCTTATATCATAATTCAATTTACAATATCCCTTACCATGATTTCCCATTCATTTCTTCATCAAAACACATAATTCATCAAAAAAATTAACATCGCCAATTTTCCAAAGTTAATTTCAATTTATCCCAAACTACTTTCCAATATCATGTTTCTCATACCAACACAACCAAAGTATTAATCAATCACTATTTTTTATAGAATTTAACTATACTCATCACTTATCAACACATCAAACATGACTCAAACACAACACAAACAATTCTCAAACACTTCCATCATCATTCAACCCATTACAATTATCCTTAGGCCCAAAACATACTTTCTATGCTAAACATCATATTCTCATTTACTATTTCTCAAACCAAACTTAAAACATTATTATGTAAACTCAACATTCAATACATCCAAATGGTGGCATTATACATCATCATCATTAGCATAACATATCCAAAATTAACCTGAATATTGAAGACCTACTGTTCAGGAAGTACAGTTTCTAGTAAGGGTGTTTTTTTTTATCTTAACCGTTTAGAATTTATAAAACATCTAGATGAACAACTTATCCAAGATCCATACCAATCCAATGGTGGAAAGATGAGATAACGACCAACAAACAAGACTATCTTAAAGGGTGATTTTCCAGAAATGTTCCTCTGGTGACAGCTCTCTAACGAAGTCTAAAATTGGCAATCCCTTCGGTCAGAATGTAAGTGACATTGACCATAATAACATATCAAAACATAAACCTAATCCAATGGTAGAAAGCCAAGATATGGCTACCGAAGTTCTTACCATGTTGTCATCCCAAAACTCATAGTTTCAAATCAATTTATTCCTTTTATCTGCTGTTAATCAATCAATTATCATGCAAATAACCTCAAAATTCACAGGAATAATTATTCCCCCAAGATATATACATGAACCCTAAAATTTAAACTTGGAGGTTTTCTTCTCCTTATGCAAGAACAAAAGAGAAAAACGAAATTACTTGAGGGTAAGTTCCTTACCTTTGCTACTTTAACTTATTTCAATGAGGTCTTGCAAAAATCTACAAAAATCATGTCCTCCTCTTCCAATTTCCAGCTTCTTCTCTTTATTTTTCTCAAGCTCTCTAACTCTCCAAGTTTAGTCATTTAATTTGTTCTCTTGGATATAATCCTCCCAAGAACACTCTCTTTTGATTTAGCTTGAAGAAATGGAGAGAAGATAAAGAAAATGAGAGGAAAAAAATGGTTTCCTTCTTGTTTTCCTTTTGCATAGGACGTGGTTTGTCTTTAAAGAAGGAGAAGAGAATATTTGTTTTGATAAAATTACCAAAATACCTTTATTAATGGCTCGCGTGTCTTCTTCTTTACTTTTCCTGATTTTCAATACTCTCGTAAAGCCTTCCCAAACTCCGATTGACATGAAATTTTAACCTAAGATAAAACAATAAGTTTGGAGATTCCTCATAAAATTTCAATCCGCTTCAATGGTCGGACTAAGATATATCATCAATACTGTAAAATTAGACAGTTAGTGTCTTTTACGCAAAAATCTGAATTTCATGAATTAATTTATTTAATTAGATCATCATGAAATTCCCCCTTAATTTATACTCATTAAATTCAATACTACCCTATTTATCACTAATTTGTCAAAATAAGTTTTTTGAACAGGGTTTACATATCTTCTCATTTTCTTATTCTTTTATCCATTGAAACTCGTCCTTAGCTTTGCCAACGTTAAGAGTTTTAAACTAAAAATCATAACCCTTATTTTGACTTCAACAATACCTTTAAATTTATTTTTAGAGATCATTCTCTTCCTTAGAGGACACATTTATTATCACTCCCTATATTTATTCATTTATTTCATACCGAATCTCCATTACTCATCAAAACCTTATTACTTCGATCATATGTTTTTATGGGGTTTACATTCCCAACCTGCCAAAACAAATGTGAATTACATGTCAAAGCTACATGCAGTCATAACATTTTGGGTTGGCACACCTTTTCTACCGATAAATGAAATTTGATTTTTTGAAGAAACACATGCATACACATGTGTACCATCGATAATTCCTACACAATTCTACATGAGAGAAACCAGTAACAAGCATCAATGTCAGTTGATGAATCCTAAATTTTATAAAAAAAAAATGAATTCAAAGTATTATTAGTAAATACGAATGATATCATTACCTTGAAATGATGCATATATTTAGGATTGTTCGCAATTTCACACGGTGTGTTTAAAAACTCAAAATCTTCAGGTTTTATAAAATCTACAGCAAGTGAACAAACTGATTTAAGAACATCAATAAAATACCTGCTAATAATTTCTCTTGAATGTTGAAATCTCTCCTGAACTTCCTTATTGGAAGCACTTAACGCTAACATATAAAGAAACATTCCGACTTTCTCAAAAACACACATCCTTCTATATGCTTTTAACCCATATTGGTTTTCAAGTTGAAAGCAAAGATTTTAAATGTTGTCGCATCCATCCTAGCATGTTTACACATCGTGTCGAATTTCCATGTAATATTTCATTCAACCATTGCATTCCAATGTTGTAAAAATCCATACAAGGTTCTTTATATATATATATAAGTATTATAGTACAATGCGAGAGCACCAACCGTACATAAAACCAATTTACGATGATCAAACTCTCTTTTCCAAAACAACTCACCTTCATCATCTGAATCATCATCGTTGTCGTTATCTGAACTGTGATTATCACTAAAACCTCCATCGTTACCGGTAAAATCACCATAATTAAGATAATGGGCTACGTAATTCATTATGCTATCATAATCCCCCTTGAAAAGCACTTTAAACCATTATGAGTCCATATCTATTATGACATATAATTTATTGTGTTTAATGACAACATAAATTGAAAATGGCTGTTACATAAAGTAAAGATGTTGTATAAAATATGCATTTGTATTATCTTAAAGCCACTTGAATTCCATCAACTTTTATGTGCTTATATGATTTTTTTTTTTTTTACAAACTTGTTATTAACTTGAGATGTTAAGTCTGACGAAAGCTTATTGTTGATTACAAATTGAAAACATTACGCTGACAATTATGGGGGGAAAAAAGATGTTAGGTAGTTTAACCTCTCACTAATAGTTCAACGAATCAATCCTTTTATAAAAACCAAACCATCACACATGAGGGAATAACTACTTAATGAAAGCATCACATTTTCACAACATATAAAGCTAAGGATGCATTTTATTTATAAGAAACTTCATCATATTGAAATTGATATGCTATAAGCATACGTGTAGGCCTAAGTTATTCCTATTTTAAATTTGTCAAAGATTACTAAAATAGCATAATGCTCCAATTTTAAGAAGCAGATAGAAACATAAATAAGAAATATAAATCTTCTTAATTAAAACATTTGGTTATATGAAATAAAAAGAAACTTACTTGTTCAAAATAAAAGCAATGAGAAACTAACAACAAGTTTCTTACAAACTAAACTTTTGGTTTACTCTTCACAAGGAGACAATATGAAAGTAACATCCTAACCATACTTCATATTGTTATTTATATCGCAATAGTAAGAATGGACCAAACATTCAAAATGCATTACCAACTGAACTTTCGGTTTTCATATATGAAAGCTAACATTGAAAATCAAGTGACCAAACATTCAAAGTTCATTGCCAATTGAACTTCCAACCTAACATCATTCAATGTTATATAAGGTGAAATTGTACATAGTTCTGCAATTCAAGTACTTGATAACAGAAATACATAGGCAACATGACATAATTCAAGCAATAATTACAGCATAAAAAGTCTGAAAAAGACGATGGAATGACAGTATGGACAAGTGAAAATTTGTTAGATTATAGTATTTAACATAGATTAAATGACATGAATAGGTTAATAAGTTAACACTTGACCTTTTCTCATATATAGTTTTCTTCGTTGATCAAACATTATTTTCAGTCATGATAATTTCCTATCAATAGACCCTATTGCAGCCCATATCTCTCTCTTGCTTCTCGCATAAAAAAATTTAGTGGCAAAGGTATGCAATACACTACCAAAGTTAACTCCATCTATAGAATGCAGTTCTTCCATAACCTTTTTAATGCTACATCATTTTTTATCTCTAGAAGTTGATGTGCACTCTCTGGCCATCGAGACGCTTTCAACAAGTCGATCCAGACATGCGAATAATTATGCGCCCATTTCAGTCCCCCTCTTCTTTTTCTAACATTGAGGTGTAGTATGTTGTGCACCCTTTCTTTTAGTACTATTATGGTTGTTGCTACTGTTCACGACATTGCTTCCACCAACCATATTGCTAACATCATGTATAAAATCAAGTATTGCATTCTCTTCAAAATTTTCACTTTCTTCTTCTATATTAATTTCATCATTATTTGTATTTCTCATCCCATTCGTCCCATTATCTTCATCAAATAACACTCCTTGCAAGGGAGCCCAAGCTTAATGTCTCGTGGTCATTATGTTACTAAACATGATGTCATACTTGGCACACAACGAAAGCTCTATTCCGACATGCCTAAACTTTTTTGCTCCTCTCATTTCTTATGTAATGAAAGCTAAGTATGGTTAACAATGCTAAAAGATTAATTAAATAAAGCAACAAGACAAATTAAATTATGAAGCTATCAACAATGACAACTAACCTGGATTTTTGTTTTCCACCATTCATCATTTCGAGAGATAGTCCCAAGTTCACTACTCCCACCAACTCTAGTTTTAGATATTAATTTTTTCCATACCCTCCAATCTTTTTTAATCTCATCCCATTTGTTTTTAAGTTATGCTCTTATTAAAGAAAGACATGTTTGTTCTTTGAATGACTATATGATAAATTTCCAACTAGCTTTATCAAAATAGATGTTTGGTCTCATGCTTTTCTCAATAGCTTTAATGTAAATATTAAAACATGTGCAACATTGCTTAGGTCCAAGAAGCTTTATCATGTGTGTCAGGGCCATTCATTGCTATATGTTTGATAATGTAATAAAAATAAAAGAAATAATTAATTATATTAAAAAAATTAAATGTTTACAGGGGATGGAATAGGAAAATAAAAGTAAAAAGTCTACAACTTTTACAACATTTATTGATAACCCTAAACCAAAAAGATATATTAAAGTCTATTTAATTTTCTTCACAAAAAAATATTCATAGTGATGATAAAACAAAACAAACAATTTAGATATATGTGTATATATGGATAAGCCGGAACAAATGTGAAGACTTCCTATTGATTCCCATGTTTTTAGTGATTTTCATTTTAATTGATTGAATTATTTCTTGTCTTCAGTTAAAAGTCATAACTCATTCCGTAATGGTATACTGTATGAAAGGGCACTACTGATTCTCAACAACTTGTAAGACTACACACAAACGACTCAAAACTAGAAAGTGTTTCCTCCTCAAGAAACCCACAAAAGAGATCAAGAAATCACCGTCATTCATGAGAGTTCACACTAATCCCCACCATTATCAAATGGAAAATGGCTTATTCTCATAAATCTCCACCATTATCTTAAAGAAAATGACTTTAGTTCACACTAAAGTCTCAAAATTTGAAGATAACCCAATAATTTAAAGTCTCGAAACCCTGCCTATTGATTAGTAAAATGGCTTATTCTAAATAATTACATCTGGACAATTATCTGGGGATTTTATAAAAAGCAAAGCAAATCATTTTGACTTGCAACATTTCCCCTCCCCACAAAAAAAAACCTCACAAATACACCCTCGTGTTGCAAAAGACAATCATGGGATGATTTTGATTTTTAATCTTTGTTTGTTTATTTGTTACCTTTCATCAAAAAAAGACTACAAGACATGGTTTCAGGTGGTAGAAAATATATTATTCGTTGAGAGTGCAGCGACTGATATTTCTTCAATCTCAATTAGTTTTAACATCATATTAATATAAACATCAATAACTCAAGCTAAATACAGGCATAAAACAAATATTTAAAATCAATAAATAATAATAAACTTATTTTTTCATAATCGAGGTCCAACCTCAGGTAAGTGGTGAGGCCCCTCAATTTTAAAATTAGTAACCAAATACTTATTCATTGTGGTTTACACAAAACGCAAAAAGAACCTCCATAATAAATTACAGATTTTTATCAACTAGTAATGCTGTGGCAGATGCATAATGTTGTTCAAAGGGCCGCAATTTCTTTTCTTTTCTTTCTTTATTTGTTTTTCTTTTTTAAAAAAGAGAAAAAAAAGAAAGAAAAAGAAAGAGCCGTTATTTTTTTGCATCAGGTTTGTTAGGGAGTGCTAGGAACGATGCAGGCATGCAGCCCACCTGGCAGCCATTAGGCAAGAATGCGGATATTTTTTAGGGAGAGATTTCATTTTCATCCCTAATATGCTACCTCATTCTCATCTTCACTCTAAAACAATTTGTTTTTATCAATTTCATCCCTAACACATCAGGAATTTATTCAACAAATTCCTTCCGTCTAAAACCGTTGCCGTTTCACATCATTTTATGACATCCCA
>Ga0325403_1000545_pt1 | contig 27098 bp, 14 predicted proteins | sample PopdelMetagenome_19_FD_205665 | JGI IMG/M metagenome (GOLD analysis project Ga0325403, IMG submission 205665) | Populus deltoides microbial communities from Bellville, Georgia, United States - Xylem-PdKOR-R4 | ecosystem: Host-associated > Plants > Phyllosphere > Stem > Wood/Secondary xylem... | reverse complement strand
TTTTTTTATTTATAACGTAAGTGTGAGCAGAGTAAAATCCCGAACTCTTTTTCCTTTTGTTATAATAAGTTGTATTTGAACCTGAATTTTCCAAACGTTGCAAGGGTGCTTGCTAAGTTTCCATGGTTATTCGGAGATATCACTTCACTTATTTTTCTTCTTTATCTTAGGTGGCCTGAAACTTTTTTATTATAATTATATTTAATTATTTGGAACTGCCATAATTATGAAGCAATCAGTTAAATTACAAAAAGATAAAAGTGTATTTTCAGAATACATTAACTGAATATGGTTGATAGTTTATAATTATTTATTTATTATAAAATGAATATGTTTTTTTTTTCTTTTTGCATGTAATAATAAATTTTTTAAGTCGCAATTATATTATAATATTAGTAGCTAATTAATATATCTACCAATAAATTAGTAAATATGAATATGGTTGATAGTTTATAATTATTTTCTTATTATAAAATGAATATGTTTTTTTTCTTTTTGCAGGTAATAATATATTTTTTAAGTCGATACATTTTTTAAGTCGCAATTATATTATAATATTAGCAGTTAATTAATATATCTACCAATAAATTAGTTATTTACTAATTTATTGGCCATACTATGTTATAGTAGTAGGTCAGATAAAAAAAAATGTAACCTTGTAAAAAATTATTTGATATTATAATTAAACCTAACCCAACAAGTCAACTTTGAAACCTACCAACTTTCATCATTATCTTGGTCAAGTTTAAAATTTAACTGTAAAAATCCCAATGTAACCTAATCAACTTGATAGATCTAGAGACAATACAAACCACCAACAAAAAGCATAGCTTGACTTTAAAAACACTTTCGAGATGCCATTTATTTTTTAATATTGAGGCTGTCGCACCCGACATCGCGGCGGTCCCACAAAATATTTCTTGATAGTGGAAAAAGAACAGATTTCTGGCATCTTGTTTTTTTAGGGGAAAAGGTTTTGTTTGAGGAGTCGCCACCTAGTATTATGGTCACTAGGAACCCTAACTGGTCAACAGAGATTCTATGGCTCGGGATTGGTTACGTAAAAGGAAAGATATTATCACCCCTTAAACGTTCTGCCTAAAATAGACTGCATTGTTGATTTTTTCTTAAATTGCTAAATATTTATTAGTTTATGCTATGATAATTTGTTTATAATATTCCTGACTCTGGCACCAGTGAATATTCGAGCTCGAATAATTCCAACTCTGGCGTTGGTAAAAATTCGTAGCTACGAAAAAAAATTAGATCAATATTTTTTATTCCCTACTCTAGCTCCAGTGAATAAATAAATAAAAATAAATCTATTTTTACACATGCACATATTTTTTATTTTTTTGTAGCTAAATAAAATAAAATACGACGAATAAAAATAATATAAATTTAAACCGGTATTTTTATTCCTGACTCTGGCATCAGTGAATAAACCAATAAATTTACATTATTTTTATTCATGTATACATATTTTTTATTTTTTCTACCCTTTTTTATTTTTCTGCTTTTTTTATTATTTTATTATTATTTTATTTTATTTTTTTGGGCTGGCTGGGCTAGACCCAGCCAGCCCGGCCCGGCTGGGCTAGACCCAGCCAGCCCGGCCCGGTCACTGGCCCAAGCCAGTGACCTGGCTGAGCAAAAGCAACACGCGTGTGACAAGCCACGCGTGTTGCTGCGCTGTGCAAGTGAATTAAAATTCACTTGCACAGTATGCTGCTAATAAGTTGAAACCGAACGAAAGGCAGAGGAAGCGGCCTACCTTGGTTGGCCGAAGGCGACGAAGACAATGACAAAGTTGAAACCGAACGAAAGGCAGAGGAAGCGGCGTACCTTGGTTGGCCAAAGGCGACGAAGACGATGACAAAGCTCCTTCTGTGTGATTGAACCACGCTTGGCAGGGCACCCTTTTCACCTTTCCTTGCGTTCTTCTCTCTGTGATTTGTGTTTCCTTTGCTTCTGGTTATCTAGCCTATTATCCCGGTTTCTTGAGATGAAGGAACGAAGACGATGGCGATGCTGGGGTTTTTTTTATTTGCAGGAGGCGATCAAGAAGACAGTGATGTTAATGTTGGTATTCTGGGTTTGTTGCTTGCTTTTGTCTCTGTTTTTACTATGTATACTGTTTTCTTTATCTCTGTTTTATGGGTTTCTTTTATTCTGCCTCTCTTGGTTTTTTCATTCTCCCCTCCCTCTACCTTCAACCTCCTCCTCTTCGGTGCTGCTCGGTTTATATAGGGCATCGGCGGGTTGATAACGGGCGGTAGGCTAACGGTCGGCCACCATTAAGGCGCCCATAACTGAAGCCAACGGACGATGATTTACTGCTGCAACGTTCCTCCCTCCATTACTGCAGAAACGGTCACTGACTTAAAGGAGAAGAAGATGAACAACGTCCCTTTCAAAACGACACCGTTTGGAGATAAAAAAAAAAAAAGTGACCATTTTACATTTCGACCCCTGCAGTTTCAAAAGTCTTGTAATTATGTCCCTGGTTTAAGCTGTAATTGGCCCCTGCATTTCGGCGAATTTTACAAGTTAATCCTTGGATTTTAATTTTGTAATTTTGATCCCAAACTTTAATATTTCTTCAATTAAGTCCTTGATTTAATTAAATCAAAGTCTAATTAAGTCTAAAACTTATCAATTCTCCAATTAAGCCCCTGATTGGATTAATTAAATTAATTCCAAGCTTAATTAAGTCTCAGAACTTATCAATTCTCCAATTAAGCCCCTGATTGGATTAATTAAATTAATTCCAAGCTTAATTAAGTCTCAGAACTTATCAATTCTCCAATTAAGCCCCTGATTGGATGAATTAAATTAATTTCAAGCTTAATTAAGTCTAAAAATTTATCAATTCTCCAATTAAACCCTTGATTGGATTAATTAAATTAATTCCAAGCTCAATTAAGTCTCAAAATTTATCAATTCTCCAATTAAACCCTTAATTGGATTAATTAAATTAATTCCAAGCTTAATTAGATTAATTTCAAAGTTTAATTAAATCCCAAAACTTCTAATCATGTTACCCTTAACCCAAATTTTAATTCATTCTTCATTTATCTCATTTTACTTGTTTTTTTATCATTATTATTTTTTTTATCATCATCATCATTTTTTTATCCTTTTCAGTAAATAAAATAATAATAATTATTAAAATAAAATAGTCAAAAATTAGGTTATGACAGAGGCAGCAACATATTAGATCAAGTCGAGCTTCACGACTTACCTGCCAAACACGCGACTAAGTCATGGACTCCATTTGGTTTAATAACTTTATTTTTTTTATTATTTTTACTAAGTTATACGATAACAAAAATAGACACATAAAATTAAGCACAAATAAATATTAGAATGTTTGGTCAAAACTGTTATAACCTTATAAAAAACAAACCAAAACAAATTATAAAAACCAACCAAAACAAATTAGGAAAATGAGTTTAAAATCAATAAAGTATTGAAGAATAAAATTGAAAAAAAATCAATAAAAAATTAAATACAAATTCAATATTGAAAGAAGAAATTAAAAAAAAAATCTTTAACTATTTATATGAACAACAAAAGCGATGAGTCATACCCCTAGATTTTTTAGTATGTTTTACTAGATTACAAGCTCATGCTACACTAGAGGTCATATAAAAAAAAAAAATGTAACAAAAAATATTTAAACAGTAAGCTTAAAATCAAACCTTTTGTTATTTTATTCTAGCACAATCCAACAAGTCAATCTTGAAAGCTCTTATCTGATTTATTGCCTAACTTAGGCTTAGGCTTAAAATCAAACCATATATGAATTGTTTTAATGTGACCTAGTTGACTTGACTAACCAGTAAAAAAAATATAAGGACAATTGAGAAAAAAAAATGATAAAATTAAAAAAAAAAATCTCATTCCAACACTTTACTTGGTCTAAATTTAAAATTAAATTATTTGAAAATTATTTCAATTCAACTTCGTCGATCTAAAAATAATCTAAGTGATTGTTAAGACAAATCTAAGGAATGAAAATGACAAAAAAATAAAATTTAAATTTAAAAAAAATAGAGGGAAATAAAGGGAGCTAAATTGAAAAAAAAAAAAGAAAGAAACTTGACCAGAACAGTGAAGCTCCATAACGATTCGTATGGTATAGAAGTAATAATGATAAAATATTAACTCCGGCCCAACTTCTGCGAAGACATCCACTCACCCTACCTTCAGTCACTTCACAGTCCACAAACTGCTGCATTTAATGCAGGATGGTCCTCAATACGGCCAGCTCTTCATCTTCATTGCACCAATCATATCATGATACAAATCCTCTTGACCATCCATCAAAAGCATGAAGAATCAACCACAGAGAGGTGAGAGGAGCACCACAACTCCATGACTTGCTAGTTCACTACCAGTAAAATAATCTAAGCAAAACTAGCGAAAAGATGGCATTAAGGGAATCAATTGTTCAACCTACTGGATCCAAATCCCAGCGTTGGTGACTTTTGTCTCAGTTAACTAAAATCATGAGCAAAGAAGAGGTTATCTCGAAAAATCTCCATGTAGTTTAAGAGCATCATTTGACATGGATATATCCAGGACAAACACTAGAAAAATTGAATCTTAGGATTGTCCTACCTCAGTCTAGGTGGGAAGAGAATGCAGTCCTATAGAGCCCAATCGATGAAGGCTAAAAAGGAAGTGGGGTGGGGGATCCGAGAATAACAAAATGCAAGATCCATAAGAAACAACTGTCAAAACGTCAATCCTTAAATCAACACTAATTCCCAAAACACTAAAATATTTTCCATATAGGCACATTGCCCAGTCACACCTACGCCAACTTCTTTCTACAACAAACCAAAAATACACTCCTAGATTTAGGCATGGCAATGTGAGACAAGTCTGCTATTACAAACTTTGGGATGATTTCTATGGGTCAGATTCAGCACGTAAATACCCAAACTGAGAAACAAATTGCAAGATATTAAGATATGATAAAAGTACATGAATGACAAACATACATTTTCAAGTGTGAGAAGTTACTCCCAGCACGATAACAAATCAAAGGAAAACACAAGCGCCATTGAAGTCCTCAAATACAAGATTATACCAGAAAAAAGCCACCACTGCCGTACCATGGAAATAGATTGGGTAGAGTCTTCATTTTCTTCACTTCAGCACACTGCAAAGGAAGATGCTTTTTTCAGAAAAACTTCCCACTTGACAAACAACAGAAGAGCTGACCGGACATTTGACTTTTAAGGGCAATCTAAAGATGAGCTGACCAGTGGTAATATAGTAAATCAAGAATCATACCAATTTCAAACCAAGCACAAATTCTTTCCTAGTTTCTCTTGGTAAATCAATAACTTGAAGGTCCCATGACTCATATGTACCCCCAACTAAATAACCAGGTCAGAAACCAACAACACTAAAGTTATCATATAAACGCATATAACATGTTAAGATATTAAAATAATTCGATGTTGGACCATCATCTCCTTTCTGCAGTTTACACTTTAAATGTATTACATAGCCATCAAGATGCCAGATGACCCCAGTCAACAACTGTACAGATTTTATATAAACAGCAATACAATAAAGACTAAATTACGCATTTGAAATACAATATGCCCTTCAAGTGTTTAGAATCCAATGGAAAGGTGATTGTAATTGTAACAGATCCATAAATGAAATTGTCTCTGGCAAGTGGCTAAACCTCCTTAAGAAGGCAGTTATCTCCAAATTCTCACAACTTCATTGCTCTTGTTCTTGACCATACCCTTTTTATCAATTATTCATCACAAATATCCATACTTTCATTTAGTAGACTTGTACCTCAAAAACTAATGGTATTAGAGCCTCTAAAACTATACAACTAGAAGATAGACAAGATTAACAAAATGCACTCAAAAGATTTGGAAATACAAGCATGAAAAACAGATTTTGTGTTCTTTAAGAGGGTAGAATTCAATGGGTGATCCTAATTTTAACCTGTACATCAAATTGTTTCTGGCACAAACCTCTGAGACGGAGTTATACCTTAAATTATGGAGTCCTTGATCTAGTCTTTAGTATATTGTTTCATCAGTTAGTTACAATATCCAATACTTGATCAACTGATGATTCAACAATTGATGATACTAAGCCTCTACAACTATAAACAATAATATAGGTAGAAGAAGGCAGACAGGATAAACCAAATTCATACCTCAAGAAAAAAAAGAGGAGGAAATAATATTAAATTAGAATGCTTCAGATGGAGGACCAACTCAATTGAAATTAAGATGTTTATTTCATTATTTTAACTATATTTTTATGTTTCAATAAAGATTTTGTTTTTGTTTTTGTTTTCTTTCCTATTTAGAGTTCATAAAATTGAGGTGTGCCTATTAAAATACTCTCTATTTGGACAGCTCTTATTATGGAAATGAGAACTTGAGTTGCCACTGCAGGGTTTGATTTCTTTGTGTGTTCTTATTCAACCAGTGGATTCCTGTTGTTTATGCCACCTCAATAAATAAAAAAATAGTAAGAGTTAACATGCTAATTAACATAGCTAAAATAAAGGTGTTAAAACAGATGCTGTACACACTAGAAATGATTAGACAAGAAACAAGTCCATCCATGGAAGATGAAGATGGCACCTGTTCAGGATGAGTAAAGAGACAGTGATTTTCAATGGGGTATCAATATGCATCATAAATCTATGAACACACTTGTAACAAAGACATCTTAAAATATTGGGACTTAAGAGGATACAAGTTCAACCAAAAAAGACATATTTTTAAGTGACAAAAAATGATATAGTGTGATAATAGATTACAAAAAGAGCACCTACAACAGAATTAAATGAAAAAATCTGTGTAGCTTCCAACTGTGGGATGAAGCTGAGTTGAATTGACTTGTTAATGAAAGTAAAAATTTCACTCTTCTTCTTTGACCCATTTCAAGAAATTTCCCAGCATGGTACTTCTGTTAAAGCTAGTTCATCCTAGCTATACTACGTGAACTTCCGATAAAAGGATTCTACAGCATCAGTTCATAGCAGAATAAAATACTCATTGAGCCAGGATCTAACAAACATGAACTAATCCTAATTTAAGAATTGCATTGACGAGACATATTTTCTACTAAATCCTACAAAAAAGCTTGATTTTACAATGTACAAGGAATTAGAAACAAAGAAAGTTCACCCAAACATAATGGAGATATTAAGCAGAACATTTGATTGCATATGAATGATGTGGACATGTAAACTACTTATGAAAGTAGTAGGAACTTACTTGTACAAGTAGGCAGCTATTCCGAGGATTATGATCAACAAAACAATATCAATACAGAAATTCCGACTAGATCTCAACTGGAACAGAATGAAAACTTGTGTCAGATTAAAAAATAAGCCTGAATCTGCATGCATCTCAGAAGAATAAAAAATCAAACTTTGTTAAGATGAAGCTCAATCACCTGGTTAACAGTGTCTTTAAGTCTAACATTGGTATTCTTAAGGTCAGCAGCCGCCTTGTCCACCTGTAAGGAAGCACAGGGCGCACTTCTTGTAAACTCTATTTCCATCAGAGTGGCACTGAAAATTTAGAAGGATACGGCAATGCTTCTCACCTTAGTGTCAATTTCATCCATCAAAGGAACTTGTCTGTCAATCTCCTGCACATATCATGTAGCACAAACAAATTCAAATGCCATGGATAATTACTTATCTGCCAACAATCAGTTACAAATAGCCTTGCTTGCACATCCCACGCTACAACATATTTGCCACACAAAAGGAGAGAAGAAATAAGACATTTATTGAAAATAATACCTCATTCATGTCATGAGCCATATTCTTCAGCGTGTCCAAACCATCTGAAATCATATCCAACCCTTGATCCTGAGGGAATGTCAAAGTTAATAACAAGGGAAACCATGAGCCCAACAACTTCCTTCAATTATAAGATGAAAAACAAACACACTGTTACTTTATATGACTTACCTGCTTCATTTTACGCATTTCATACTCCTGCCTGAATTGACTAGACGTCTCAGTTTCTTGAAAGTATTCATTATCAAACTGCCCATCTATTACCCAAAGGAAATATATAAGTAGAATACACTAATTATCCACGAACCATGAGCCAACAAGGAGGAAAAGTATCAAACATCACTACCTAAGTACTGAAATAAGCTACAAATGATTCAAAACCTTCCCACTCATAACAATCTTAGGAATCATGAGAAATAAAATGTACTATTCACAGTTCAACACAGCTTCAAGTCAAGTGAACAAATAACCTGAATCAAATTTGATTTCAGCACGGGGAGCTGAAGTCCCCCAACCTCCAGTTTGTTTGGGCGCAGCTGCAGTTCCATCTGGTATAGCTTGAATCTTATCTGGCAATGCAAGGACCAAATCATTTCGTGCAGCAAGTTCTTCTGTAGAAAGTCCTTTAACCTGTCAATACTCCAACCCTGATGCTGTCAATTGTATAATTTGGATGCTAAATACCAATTTATGATAGAAAAACGATGCGATCAAAGAGAAATTCATGTATGCTACGGAGGAATCGTGAGTGATATCAATTTCTAGAGTTTTATACCGAGTCAGAGAAAATCACTTGAAAGAGTTTTCAAAAACTAACCTTCTTTACAGCTAATCTCTGCAGTTTAGGGACTTCCTCAAGCAATCTAGCCTTAGTTCTACGAAGCTCTGCGTTTATAGCAACAGCAGAGGCCTTACTTTTCTCCTTGGAAGCAAGCTCGGCTTTCTGTATAGATCAAATCACTCGAAATTCAAGAATGCAAGCAGAAATACAGTAATTAACCTTCCAATTAACAGAAACTACACTCCAAAACTATAAATTGATTTAATTAAAGCCTAAATCAACGAGTTGATACTAATTTTGAAACATGAAAGGAATCAATTTGATTACAAAGAGATCGAAGAAACCTGGAGAGCGGCTTCAATGTCAGAATCAATGGCGGCGTAGAGGCGAGCAAAGGCATCGTCGCCGGAGACATTGAGATCCTTTTGCTTTTCAATGTCGTATTTGTCGTATTTGTTGCAGATCGCGTCTACTCGAGTTAATATGTCAATCACGCTCATTTTATAAGTTTTTATTATTATTATCGGTTAGAAGAAATGAAAGAGAGAAGAGAAGGATTTTGAGTTGAATTTCTTTGGTTTTGAGCTTATGGTGGTGATTTGAAGGGAATAATTTAGCACGAAGCGGTTTTCCGGTTCCAATTTTCAACTCTCCGACTCCAAGTAAGGTGAACAACTACAGCCTGTAATGCAACACTTTTTTATTACTTGATATTCTCTCTCTTTCATTAGCGCTAGTAAAGAAAGGATTTTGTAGATTATAACCGTGGTTTAGAAGTAAGAATTTAAAATTAAGAAATTTTTTTTTTTTTTTATGATTTTAGATTTAAGCTATGTAGTTATTTATATGATGATCATTAGAGATTTACATGGTTGTTAACTTTAGGACCCGTAGAATTAATCGAGATACATGCAAGCTAACTCGAACACCCACATTAAACTAAAAAAATAAAAAAAAATTTGTAACTTCAGAATAATTTTATACTATAACTTCAAAAGAGGTTGTAATTTGCGCCCTTTTTTTTATCTAAAGAAATTTGCTACTATATTTATTTTTGTAGTTGCTTTAAAAAAATTAAATTTTTAAAAAATATATTTTTTATATTATTTTGATATAAAAATTAATTTAAAAAAATAAAAATATATATTATTTTAACATATTTTTTAGTAAAAAATATTTTGAAAAACAATTTAGTTTAATCTAGCAAGTTACTATAGTAACTCGTTGATCCAGATTCTAACCCAGATCAAGTTTTAAAATAAATCAAGTAAGAATTAACATGATGTGATCATGATAATTTGGCAAGTGTACTAATGACTTCGTCTATCCAATCAAATCTTGATTTGATTTTTAAAAAAAATATAAAAAAAAGACATCAATTTAACATATTTTTTACAAAAAAAAATTAAAATCACTAAAATAATGATATTTTGAATTGACTCAAGTTAAATCAGATTAACCTACCCAGCTTGTAACCTAGTTCATGACCTGACTCGATTTAATAACTATATTTTTTAGTATATTTTCTATTTAATCATAAGATAATAAAAATGGATATTCGCATAAAAGATAACAAATAAAATTATAGAGGAAAATTATATTTTTTATTGAAATTATTTTTTTGATCCATTTAATTTTTTTACAACAAAATATTATTTTTATTAAAAACATAATTCATTGAACAAAAAGCAAAAAAACCACTAGAAAAAGTTTTTTGAAAATTATAACGATTAAGGAAAAGGTATATATTTTTAATTAAAAAAATATAATTTCTTATTCAAGCATTTCTTTTTTTGTTTTCATGAAAACATCTTTTTTTTTAATAAAAAACATTGTTTTTTAAGACAAAACTTCTTATGATCATAAAAGAAAATATTAATTAAAAAAATCATAAACTAATCATCATTTTGCAACAATATGAAAAAGTATAATAACAATAAATCTAAGAACAATATATAAACAAATTACAATAAAAAAACTAAGAATATAAATATTTTATTTTTATTCAATATTAATAAGAATGTTATTTTAAAAATTATACATATCATGTTAATACATAAATTTTTTCATAAACAAATCGATAATATTATCATAAAAAAAGTATAATCTTCTTAAAAACGATCACATAATTGTTTATTAACAACGTGGTTTTCAAATAAAAAGCAGTAATGATTAAAATAAAAATTTACTAAAAATTTTAATAATTTGAAATAAATAAAAAAATGTATCCCATAATTTTAGCGCTTTGTTTTTAATTTAGTTATTATCCTTCTAATTTTTTTTATTTCAATCAATTTTAATATTTTTTCTCAATATTTCTTTCATATTTTCTTTGATCGCATTTAAAATGGTCCCTTAATAGTCTTTTCCAATATAATCATTGACTTTTAATTTTTTAATTATTTAGTTAATTTCATTCATTTCTCGATTTTTCTTCATGATTTCAGCTTTGATTGTAATAAAGGAGTCCCTCACTATAGGCACATTTTTCAATCTAGTCCATAGCTTTCTAATTTTCATTTATTTTCTCATTTTTTCTCTACATTCTCATCCTTAATTGCATTTTTGTATTTTTTTTCTTTTATCCTTCTTCTTTTTTGTTCTTTTTTTTTTGAAATAGTTTTTAACCTTCAATTGAAATATTTTCATTTTTGGTTTAAATATATTTTTTTCTAGATGAGTTAAAAATCAGATTAAAACAAAAACATTAGAAGAGAAAGCAACATGCAAACAAAAAAAAAACGAAGAAGAGGAAAAGAAAAGGACAACGAAATAGAAATAACCTTAAACTCTCTCAATGTAGTTAATATTATAATTAATATGATTACTTAAAACTTTATGGATATAAATTAATTCAGGTTGAATATTGACTGGGTTTCGAGACAGGCAGAATAATATCCATTATCCTAAACAATAAACTATTTATAAAATATCTAACTCATACTCAAATCAGTTTAAGCAGGTATACACGAAGTTTGTGTGAAACTTTACATATAATTGTTTTTTTAATATATAATTAGCGTAGAAACTAGTAATGTTCAACTGTTCATTACGTATCTCAAATTAGAGGTATTTAAAAATTTCGATCAATCAAGAAAATCAAAAAAATCAAAGAAAAATTAACTGAAAAAATTGAATCGGGATGAAAAACCGATTAAACTGATTTTCAAAATCATAAAATCTAATCGGTTTGGTTCGGTTTCTGTTTTACAACTGAAACTGATAAACCGAATCAGTCCAACAAAAAAACCAAATATCTATAAAAATCAAGAGGGGTATAAATTAACCTAACCCTAACATAACCCCCCTCACAAAAAGCCACCACCTAAAAAATACTTTTCTCATTCTTCCTTTCCATCTCCCATGCGCCTCATATCCATCTCATTTTTTCTTTTTCACACTATCTAGCCGGACACAAACCCACATCTCCATCTCCCTAGCTTTTCTTTTCTGTTTTTTCATCTTATTTGAAGGTAATTATATTGTGTTTATTGAGTTAAATTTTATGCATTTTAACCAAACACAACTACCAAGGATATTTACCTTTTGTTATTGTGAATCCTCTAACTCAAAGCTCTCATGGCTTGTTTTACGCAAGGATATCAAGATTTATGGCTAACCTTGTGGATATTGATATATACCTTTTGAGAAATGAATATCATCAAGTTACTTTTTGCATCTATTTTTTTTTTTTTTTAACTGATACCAAGGAGTGGAAATCAGTGAGTCACAAACAAACAAATAATAAAAAACTATCAACTTTCTAGATGTCATTGATTTTTCTGACTCTATTATTTCATGTAGGCAAATAATTTCATTTTTGTGATTTTGAGAGGAAAAACACATATAAATTTATTAGCAGATAAATGGAGAAAGAAAAAAACTTGAAACACTTGATAGTTTAAAAAAAGCTATAAAGTATAAACGATCATCTTATAGATTTAAAAAAAAAAGCTCATATACGAGATTAGATTTACTGATTTTATTATAAAAAAACGAACCAAACTAATTTGGTTTGAACTTGATTTCGGTTTGATCCGGACTATATTTTCTAAAATCAATCTAATTTGGTTTAGTTAATTTTTTTAATTCAAACCGAAACATGAACACCTCTATCTCGAATGTTCTTTACGCGTGGAAATTAATAAGAAAAAGAAACATTCGACTGACTCTTCTTTCCTTCAATCTTAAGAATTCAACTACATTCCATCAAGGCAACTACCTCCTCTTAAAAACAAAGTGCCTCCTCGAAAATCACTTCAGTGCACATTCGTTCTTACACCAACTCTCAAAATCTAAGTTCTTTATTTGTTTTCTTGAATCCCTGCAAACATGCAGATCTTCATGAAAACCTTAACAAGAAAAACTATAACTCTCAAAGTTGAGAGTTTTGATACAATCAACAACATCAAAGTCAAAATTCAAGACAATGAAGGCATCCCTCCTGATCAACAATGCCTGTCCTTACTGATTACAACATTCAAAAGAATCCCCACACCACCTGTCCTCAAGCTTCATGGTGGCATTCAAATCTTTGTCAAGACACTAACCGAAAAGACAATAACTCTCGAGGTTGAAAACTCTGACTATTGGAAAATATCCGGCACATATGGCATGTGGTTTTTTTTATGAAATAATTAAATCATAACTAAAGTTTAGATTCCATTGAACTTTGTAGGTTAAATAAACAAAAAAAAATTATTTTAATACTAAATTGCTAAATTTATGAAAGCTATTGCATGGGTAACCCGGTCTGTACATACATGTATTTGTTTGACATTCAAAACTTGCTACAAGAAAACATCCATGGATTGCATAAATAATATGGTTTTGACGTCGGATATAAAGGTGGCTTTCCATGATTTGCTAATTAGAAATTAAAATCAAGTGGAGTAAGCATTTGATGATTTTTTACAAACTTGTCTTGAATTGTGTATGCTCAGAAGTAATGGGCTTCAAACTTTTATTTGCCTGGGCTTGAGTTATTTGGGAATTTCCTCATGTCAATAGTGTTTCTTAGGGTCTATTGTATCATGATGATGGTATAGAGCATAAATATGTGAAGACTCTAGGTCTTAGTGTTTTAATATTTATGGCACAAGACTATTGATTGTTCCATTGATAAATTGTATGAGATTTTATACCTACTCTTGCATTCCGAATTGTGTTGATTCTGATTAATAGTACTCATTGGTTAACCATTTATATCTAATTTTTTATTAATTTTGAAAGTCAATTTCTTATCATGGACAATTTAAATTATGATCTTAATCATGAAATTTGTGGAACTATCTGTTAGGAGTTTTCATAATTCTTTATTGAGATCTATTAATATATTTATTTATAGAAAATTACTAAAGAAAAATCATGATATAGTTTACATGATTATTAAGATATATCAACTTCAAATTTTTAGTTGATAATTAAGCATGCTATGTTGAAATTGTGATGGTAATTAACTTATGAGTAGCCACAATATCTTAAGTTATTTTGATGATCATATTAAGGTTTATTAAATTAATGTGCTCATAAGGTACATGGCTTAATTTCAATTATTTTATAAAAGTAATGACTTGACCCTACAGAGAGATTGTTATTTTTAGGATTTAATTGGAATAAGATAATAAATGGACATTAAATATGAATTTTGTTCTAGGCACTCGAGTGTAAATAAGTTTTATTCTTGGTATTTTATTTATTAGTCTTATTATTTAAAGAATTAGTAAGTTTTATGCATGATCTACTCACATGAAGGTTGAAATTTACTACTACATTGACATTGGTTAATTTAGATAAAATATATATTTCGTAGCATTAAAGTATTTTCTTGGTTGTTACAACTTTTACTACTGCTTTTATTGATACATCTAGTATTCCTATATTGTGTGGTGATAATTTTATTGATTAGAAGGAAAATATCTACTTTGTATTAAGGTGTGTGGATTTGGATTTAGCCTTACGTGTAGATGAACTATTCATCGCCATTGAATTAAGTAATGCTCAGGAAAAGACTGATTATAAGTGGTGAAAGCGATCAAATCACATAAGTTAATACTTATAAAGTCTCTCATAAGTAAGACTACTAAGGGTTTCATCCTTCGATGCTCTAAGGAAAAAGATTTCCTGAAAGCCATAGAGGAACAATTTGTTTATTCTCATAAGGCATTTACCAACACCTTAACGAAAAGGCTTTGAGATATATCATTTTACTATTCTAAAGGTGTGCGCGAGCATATTATGAAAATGAAGGACATGGCTACTTAATTGAAGTCCTTGGAGGTTAAGGTTTTTTGTTCATTCTTGGTTCATTTCATTTTAAACTCTCTCCCTATGGAATATGGTCTGTTTAAGATTTCTTATAAAACACATAAAGAAAAATGGTCGATCAATGAATTGTTTACCATATGTGTTCAAGAAGAAAAGGGATTGAGACTGGAGAAACCTGAAAGTGCTCATTTGGTTTCTCAAGCTAAAAAAATGACACGAAGGGTAAAACAACTTTCAAAATGAAGAAATATTGTCATATGCCAATAAAGTTATTGTCTTAGGATTAAGATAACAATAACACCTAAGAAAGGGGTGAATTAGATATGAAAGGTAAAATACAATCTAAAAACTTTTTATCCAATAACATACAATTATAAACACTTAGCAAATATGGAAGAAATTAACAATATAAATTAAAGAGTTAGAGTTTAGAGAGAGCGATTAAGTTTTATACAGGTTTGACAAACCTCTTACTCCTCTTCTTTGGGCTTCTGTTCAAGAGTTCCACTATCACACAACATTATTCATAGCAAGTGAGACCTAAACTTTACACGATATTTTTACAAGTAAAAGATCAAATCCAATCCTTTTGCAGGTTTAGGATCAAACAAATCTTTTTCAGGGTAAAGAAGCAAACCCAATCCTCTTCCAAGCTAAGGATCAAATTGTTACCCTGAAATTTTTTACGGGCTAAAGATTAGAAAACCTTACATCAATACTTGTTAAAGAACAAGTATTAAACCATTCACAATTTAGTCTCTATGAGAAGACTTTCCCAAGTGTTTAAATTTTCACTTACACTTTCCACAATATGTTCTTTTAGTATGGTAGATTGGAATAACAATTAAGCTTTTTTGGAGGATTTTTGTCAATTCACACTTAAGCTTGTTTTTAGATGATTACAAGTGAAACAAGGGTGTTAGAAGTTATTTTTTAGAGGGAGTATGCTTAGGTTTTTTTTTCTTCTTAGGAGTTCCACACCCATTTTGGCTAAGGAAAGGGCTATTTATAGGTTTAAAAATGAAACTAACTGTTAGACACAATTTTCTACCTGTTGGAGAATTAATCAGACCGTTTTAAAATCGGTCAGATTATTTTAAAGAAGCTCAAGAGTTTTTAGAAATTTTCCAGAAACAGACTAGCCATTTTGATAAATAGCTAGACCATTTTAAAAAGTGTTCAAACCATTTTAGCTATGTCTAATTTTGTCTTGTTTTGGTGTTTTAGTCTTTTCTTGGTTTTCTTTGGTCCTTTTAGGTTTGTTTATGTTATATGGATATTACAAGGTGTTCTAAATAAGTTGAGTGTTATTTGGAAAAATCTTATTACAAAATCTTGATTGGCAAAATTGATAATAGTTATATTTACAAGCTCTTTGTTCTTGACCTTCGTGAATCATTTCCTTACTTGTTTGATGATTTTTTGAATGTTGTAATACTGTCTAAATCATCATAAAAGTGTGTGCAACATAATATATATATATATATACACACACATACAAGAATTGTATTTTGCTTAACAATCAAATACAAGATTAATGCATGTGGCGAACAAACATGTTTCATGTAGCATATGGCATCAACTTATTAAATTACTTAAGTATTATAGCATGGCATTTAAAAGCTTTATACACACACACACACACACACACACACACACACACACACACACATACAAGAATTGTATTTTGCTTAACAATCAAATACAAGATTAATGCATGTGGCGCACAAACATGTTTCATGTAGCATATGGCATCAACTTATTAAATTACTTAAGTATTATAGCATGGCATTTAAAAGCTTCATGGCATATATCATGATTTATCAATATGACATACTTATATGCATGAATATGTGCATGTATTCATCAAAACTATATCAAACCAATATGTAATTATTGACATATAACATCTTACTTAATTAATAATATCAATATTCAATATTTATGTTATCATCAAAACATAATTAACTCATCATTGTAGCCATAACGCTAACAAAAACAACATGACAAAATTAACCATTATTTCTTCTACAAGAAATGGTGACATGTTAAGAAAAATTTCTCTTAGTATAAGAAATGACTTATAAAGAAAGGTAAACTCAATATGTAATATGTCATGAACCTTTTTTCAATAAGGCTTCGAGTAATACATGGTAGATTGATTTTCGTTCTATAATCTATATTATTATTATTATTGTTATTATTATTATTATTACCATGCAAGGCTTTCCAAGTCTAAGAAAGCTGAAGGAAAATAAAGAAGGCATCTATTCAGGAAACCGGATGCACTCTGATGTTAAAGTTATGGGGACTTTTAGATTAATTTTAAAATCTAGACTTATATTGGATTTGAAAAATATCTTTTATGTTCCATTATTTTCTAGAAGTTTGATTTCAATTTCTAGAGTCTATAATATTGATTATGGATTATTATTTGATGAAAATAGTTTTAGTATTTTAAAAAATAAAGTTTCTATTGGTGGTGGAATATTAGTTAATGGTTTATATAGAATTGATCTAATCCCTAGTTTTGAGCTCAACTATTTATCAATACATGTTGATTTTGGTATTAAAATGATCAAAATTGATGAGGATTCCTCTATGTTATATAATAGGAAATTTTATCACATCTCCATTGAAAGAATTAAAAGATTTATGAATGATAAAGTTTTAAACACTCTTGATTTTATTGATTTTGGTACTTATGTAGATTGTATAAAAGAAAAGCAAACTACCAAGACTACTAAAGGTTCTACGAGGAGCTTATAAATTTTAAAAATCATATATATTAAGTTTTGTAGACCACTTAATACTTCATGCTTGAATGGTTACGAATATTTTATCTCATTCATTAATGATTAATCTAGATTTATTTATCTTTATATCTTATTTGACGAGGCTTAAGTATTTGATGCTTTTAAAACCTATAAGGTTAAGGTAGAGAAATAAGATGAAAAGGCCATAAAGATTGTAAGGTCATATAGAAATAAAGAGTATTATGGTAGATAAATATCAGGTCCATTTACAAAGTTCCTTATAAGAGAGGGTATTATTGTACAATATATAATGTCTGACATACAATGACAAAATGGTGTAGCTAAAAGAAAGAACCATACACTTATGGAAATGGTAAGGAGCATGATTAGTAATTCTAATATACCATTATTCTTATGGAGTGAAGCATTAAAGACTAATATGTATATTTTAAATAGAATTTTATCCAAAGCTATGTTTGAAACACCTTTTAAATTATAGAATGGATGAAAGCCTAGTTTAAATCATACATATATATGAGGTACATATATATGAGGTTTAAATCATACATATATATGAGGTACATATATATGAGGTTAGTTTAAATCATACATAAATATTAGGTTGTCCTGTTAAGGTAAAGATTTATAATTCTTAACTAAAAAAATTAGACTTAAGAACAACCAATTAACATTTCATTAATTATACAGTAAGTTCTAAAGGATATATTATCCTTATTATAGCATAAGAATAGTAGAGGAAAGAAATAATAAATTTCTTGGGGATCTCAATCTTAGTGGGAGTGATTTATTTTTACAAGGATAGAATTTGAGGAAACACAAGATTCGACTAAGTTGTATAAAGATAAAAGACAATTGGTTATTGTTCAAGAAAATCATTTAGATAATATTGAAAAACAACCCATTTAAGGGCAACCAATCCAATAGCAATTAATTCATGATAAGGTAAACCTACATGAGAAAATTGAATAAAAAAGATCTTCAGGAACAAGACCAATAATTTTTAATAATTGTGTTATATTCCTTTAAGAGTATGAATTTGATGTTGGACCTAAAGATGATCCAAATTTATTTTCACAAGCCATGGATGGAGCAAACTCTACTTTGTGGTATAATTTCATGAAGAAAAATTGGAGTCTATGTATAAAAATCAAGCTTGGGACCTTATCCAATTAGAAGAAGGATTTAAAGCTGTTAATTATAAATAGGTTTATAAAACCAAATGAGATGCTTCTGGTAATATCGAGCGATATAAAGATAGACTTGTGGCTAAGGGTTATATGAAAAAAGAAGGTGTAAACTACCATAAAACTTTATCTCTAGTTTGTAGGAAGGATTCATTTAGAATAATAATGACATTCGTAGCTCATTTTGATTTAGAGCTACATCATATGCATATGAAAACAACATTGCTAAATAAAGATTTAGAAGAAGAAGTATATATGAATCAACCTAAAGTTTTTTGTGATGACACAAATGGCCATTTGGTTTGTAAGCTAAAGAAATCTATATATGGACTAAAGCAAGCCTCTCGACAGTGGTATATTAAATTTTATAATGTTATAATCTCATACGATTTTATTGAAAATGTTATTGATCAATATATATACCTTAAGGTTAATGAGAGAGAATATATATTTTTTGTGTCTTATATATAGATGATATTTTGATTTCAAGTAATGACTTGTGTTTGCTATATGAGATAAAATATTTTTTTCTCAAAACTTTGATATGAAAGTTTTGGGTAAAGCCTTTTAGTCATTGGCATAGAGATTCATAAAGACAAGTCTCAAAGGACATTAAAACTGTCTCAAAAAGCCTATGGAAAAAGTTTTGGAAAGATTTAAAAAATTAAATTGCATACCTTCAATAACACCAATTATAAAAGATAAGTTCCATACCTTCAATAACACCAATTATAAAAGAGGACATAGTCAATTAGAATCAATACCCATAAAATGAATTCAAAAGGGAACAGATAAGTAACAATCTCTAAGCATTTGTAGTTGGGAGTTTAATGTATTACAAAACCTAACTTGACATTTACAGTAGAAATGTTGGGAAGGTTCCAAAGTAATCTAGGAATGAACAATTGAAAAGCTACTAAGAAAGTCATCAAGTACTTACAAGGAACCAAAAATTACAAGTTGACTTATAAACACAATGATCACCTTGAGGTAATTGGTCATTCAGAATTGAATTTTATTGACTACATAAACATAAGAAAGTCTACTTCAAAATACATCTTTTTTCTTGTTGAATGAGCTATATCTTGGAGAAGTATTAAACAAACTATTATTGCTTTGTCTACTATGAAAGTATAACTCATTGTATACTATGAAACAACAACACATGCGATTTGGTTAAGGAATTTTATATTTGAGCTTAAAGTTTTTGATTTCATATCAAAACCATTAAAGATATATTGTCATAATTCAATTGCAGTTTCGTTTCTAAGAACAATAAGAATGGAAGTTGAAATAACCATATCGAGATAAAATATCTCATTATAAGAGAGAAAGTAAAGGAACATGAATTGTTCATTGAGCATATTAGCACTAAGCTAATGTTTGTTAATCCCATGACTAAAGCACTGCCATTAACATAATATAGAGATCATGTGGATTGTATGGGTCAGCTAAGCTATTTGATGTTTGAATTCATTTTATTTTAGTTAATTGTCTAGACATTTTTCTTAATATTATTCTTAGATATTGAAGTGATGTTTTGTGCAAATAAAATATTATTTATGTGTGTGTGTGTGTGTTAGGATATATAAAGTTGGATCTAAAAGACTTATTGGAAATTCATTCATAAAGTTTATTTGCTCATTAAGTACTTATTTTTTAAGATGTAATATATTGTAATACATGAAAGGAAATGCATGATTATAAAATGTGACCTCTAAATTCATATGTTATATTTTTTATTTAAGTGTAGGTGTTTTCACTTACTAGATATTTTGAATTTTATAAAGATATTGCTACGTTTTAGGTGGTGTCATATGAGCCAAGTGAGAGAATGTTGGAAAATATCCTTAAAATGACCCAAATAACATGTAGTGTTTTGATGAAATAATTAAGTAGCAACTAAAACTTAGAGTCTATTGAACTTTAGTATTGAGCCCAACATATTTACGATAGATAAAAATATAAATATTAAATTATATATAAAAAGCCTATGACCTAAACGAAAAAATATTACAAAAAGTCTCTTGTTTCCATTCATATAATAACCCTAAATTTTAATATAAATTTTAAGTGTAAGTGTTTTCACTTACTAGATATTTTAAATTTTATAAAGATATTGCCACTTTTTAGATGATGTCATATGAGCCAAGTGAAAGAATATTGGAAAATATACTTAAAATAACCTAAATAACATGTAGTTTTGTGATGAAATAATTAAGTGACAACTAAAACTTAGAGTCTATTGAACTTTAGTATTGAGCCTAACACATTCACGATGGATAAAAATATAAATATTAAATTATATATAAAAAATTTATGACCTAAACCAAAAAATATTACCAAAAGTCTCTTGTTCCCATTCACATAATAACTCTAAATTTTAATATAAATTGGATGCTTTATTAGTGATGAAGCTAATATTTATGGACTATTACTTTAATACATAATCAATTATAGCAATTTTTGCATATTACATTTATTTAATCTTACACTGACACAAATGATAATGTTAAGTCCAACAAGGAAGGAATCCCTCCAGATTAGCAGAGGCTAATCTTTGCAGAGAAGTAATTGATAGAAAATAATATAAATCATATCTAGAAACCTCACTTAATAATTTAAGCTATTGGATTAAGATGGTTCTTTAACATGGTATCAGAGCCTTAATAACCAAGTGGTCATGAATTCGAGTCTTATCATCCTTATTTATTTAATAAAAATTAAACATTAGATAATGTAAGCATGTGTAAGTTTCTCAAGATCTAAGGGCTTTTACTTGGGGGTGTTAGAGAATAATATAAATCATATCTTGAAATCTCATCAATATATGCTTGTATAAGTTTTTTAAATTTAAAGAATTTTCACTTAAAAAAATATATTAAAAAATAATAGAAATTATATTTTAAAAATTTATTTAATAATTTAAATTTTTAAATTAAAATGATTAATTGCATCAACAACTTGGAGATAGAAGACCCTTGCTGATTATAATATTAAAAAAGAGTCTACTCGTCATCTGGTGCTGCGTTTAAGAGGAAGGATGCAAATATTTGTCAGGACCCTAACAGGAAAGACAATTACCCTTGAGGTCGAGAGCTCTGATTACCCTTGAGGTCGAGAGCTCTGATACAATAGACAACGTGAAAACAAAGATTCAACATAAGAAAGGTATTCCACCTGATCAGCAGAGGCTTATCTTTGCTGGGAAGCAATTGGAGGATGGGATAACTCTTGCGGATTATAATCTTCAGAAGGAGTCTACTATCAATCTCGTGCTCCGTCCTCGTGGTGGTGATTTCTGAGTGTAATAATTGTCGTCTTCTTGTTTGGTTGCTCTTAGAAACTCGTTAGATTATGGTTACGCTAGTGTTTAAGTTGTTCTTCTGTTATTCTCTGTTCAATGCTCAGTTTCATGGGTATCGTTTTTCTTATTAATAGGCATATAACCAGGATATCAAGGTCTTGGATCTTCTTAGAATGTTATCCACACATTTCGAACAATAGGAAATTAAACTTTGACAAGTAATCATGTCTCTTCTGTCAATTTTCAGTTCGATGATTGCTGTGTTTACTGGTCCCTCTATCTGGGGGTTTGAGTTTGGTGTCACCGCGTGATTCTATATTTTATAGATTTCTGACATGCCAAACTTGATTCTCTCTACTTAAATTGTTTGCATTCTGTGCTTGGGAGGAGAAGGTAACTTGGAATCGATGTTGCATTTCACATAACGCTTATGTTTTTCATCGGTCTCAAATCACAATCACATAAAAGAAATTAAAAAAAAAATAGACTACTGGAGTTGCCTGCTACAGAATCAGCAATTGTGTTAACTAAATCACCCTAATAATTCCCAAACACATTTTATTTTCTAGATCATCAAAGGAGAAATCTGTCATGTCAATGTCACGCTGAAAATCGTTGGACTATATAATTGTAGTAGGAATGGAGGTCAGTTCAAGAGCTTCTCCGTGTCTTCTTCTACACCATGTTTTAAGTGTTTGTGAGAACCTAAAATACTGAGGCTGTCCGTCTCCAGTCACCGGTTTCAAATTAAGACCTTAGTGATGCTTGTATTCCATCGGACTCGCCTCTGTAGTCATGCAGTGGATGAACAGGGGATATGGTATGCGATGGGGTGCCTGGTGCACTCGTTGTTGGTGTTACAGTGCCCGAGTGCCGGTTCTGTTTAACGTGTTGTTTAGCAGTGTGGTGCCAAGTTCTCAGGGCCTTGGCAAGTCGCTCATTGAAGATTGTTGGCCGCATGGTTGTACCCATCTGATTTAATAAGTAAGATGATAACTCTATAATTTTATAAAACTGAAACTAAAGATAGATAATATGAGAAAACAATGCGATGATGATAGAAGGCACGGGGTCTCGTAAACTGAAAGGGCTGTGCATTGCAAGGCAGCAGGCCTACCTGAGTTACCAACGCATACAAAGGAAGAGTCACATAGCTGCAAAAGAATTGAATTATTGCCCTGTTCTCAAATCAGAAAAAGCTTGTGTTATTTGCAGAATTCTAGATGGTTCGTCACAAGTGTGATTCAAAGCTGTTGTGATGAGGGAAAAGCTCACCACATTGTGATCCTCAAAATTAGATCTTCTGGATACTTGTGAAAGCAAGACTTCAACCCGAATTCATACTACAGAGTGAAGGAGAAGAAAGCCAAGAGTTAAATTTAGATAGCGAAACCAATTGCCAGCAAAATAAACAGTGATAAAGCCAAAAAAACTTGCCCAAGTCCACGCAAAGAAAGCAAACTGAAAAGCATTCTGCATTCACAAAAATGGGCGGACAACATAGAAAAAGTTAAGAAGAAATGGTTTCAATGTAAGGTTGATCACGAAGCATTGTAAATCGAAATGCACAGAGATACCTGAAAGAGAACGAAATTTATAAGATAAAGAAGTAGGCGTGGATGGTTGAACCAAAAGAGATCGTCCCCTGGTTGGACCACTGGGGTACCCTGCACCACCTGTGTGCCTTGAATCCTTAGACCCATCTGGGTTATAACAACCTGTAGCTTTGTACTCACCGATAAGATAACCTGTAATATAAAGAGTCCACGTCAAGCTCATGGATTTTCCAGTTTTGTATAGTCAATAATAGAATGACTAACTGGATCAGATTTTCTGCTTACAATCAGCGGGATGAAAGGGAGCCATAGATAAGAATACCAGCCTGCCCATAACAAACGTTGTTTCAGTTTGGCTTGTGAAATCTTTTAGTTATATATTCGTGATAATGGCAATATGTAAAGAAAATTTGTTTTCTAATGGAAAAACACCATGGAAAGTGTTCGACTTCGATGCTACAAGAGAGCGCATTGCTAAAATCTTTGAGTCCACAAATGCATGATGTTCAAGAGAAATACTGATTTCGGCTCACCATATGTATTAAACAGTAGGAAAAGAACTGCAAAGAACCAGATGGTTGGGCTGCGAGCACGAAAAAGAAAGGTCATTTTCTTGAATTCTCTGTTACTCTCTCTTATCATTTTCAGGAAAGCTAATAATCAATATAGTGGATAGGTAACCTGATTCCAACCACAACTTTGAAATCCTCCTCAAGCGATCTTTTGATGTATGTCTGGAAATCGAACTTAGTTTGACTCCGAGGTGCCAAATGTGCCTAGAGAGCAATTGCAAAACATAGCTACTAAGTATTCAATGGAATCAGTTTTGTATTGATGGGCATCTGATATTAAAATTTACTTACAGTGATAAAGCCATGGCGTAGGGTCAGGTAATCCACCTTTGGAACTGATCTAAGAAATTGTCTGAAGAAACAGACCTGGACAAATGAAAACTTACTCAAATGGGTTGCAATTGATTATTATCAAGGAGAGCTAGCCAATTGGAATTGTAAGAACAAAAAACCCAAAGAGTAAATTTTCTCACTTACTATCCACAGGAGAATTGGTGAGCGAGCCCAGAAGTTCAGATGCCTCCTTCCAAATGATGTCTCCCTTGCAAACCTAAACCTCTCCGGGTCTGCAGGACGCATTGAATAATAAATCTGTCATTGTTTCAGAAATTATATATTTAACTTTTATTTTTATAGCTTAATCCTTTTCGTCCAGCTTTTTTTAATAAATAGAAAATGTTGGAAAAGAAGTAGATAAAATGTATAATTTGTCATGGTGGTCAAGAAATTCTCAACGGATTTTCTCCCATGTTCACCATTAATGTGACCATGCCATTTTGAAATCAAAGGAGAATATCAATCATCTTCCTTAACGCTAGAGATTTGCTGGAGGCCCGAAGGTGGCATTTCAGCATGTAATTGTATGATACCCACCATGTGAGAACTGGTAGTTATATGTTGTCGTCTCAATTTCCCATTTCTTCCATTTCCTCATCTGCAATCCACCAACAGTAAACGAAACAACTAAATCCTTGCTCTAAATAATAATCGCACAGGAAAAAGAAAAAGAAACTGACTGTACATGCCTTTGCTCTGCTTAAGGTCAGAGTGATGATGCAACAGAGCACGTGGAAAGCCGCTAGCACAAAGATGAATATGTTAAGTTGGGTGATGCCGTCAGCTGAAACAAGAGAAACTTTACCCTGCAAAGATCAAGAGGTGCCATGGATTAACACCTTGCTTTGCTAAAACTTATCACCAAATCGAGTTATTTTGTTCGTTTTTCTCTTGTATGTGCCCGCCGTGTTGCTTTTTTCATGAATAACTCTGAAGTTTTCTTGGCTTCAGGTGCAATTCATTTACAAATTCTTAGCGCACCAAATTAACCATGAAAATTAAAGTCCGCGCCACCAAGATCACAGACAAATTACTTAAAAGAATCAAGGCAACATGCCTTCTCAGCACATTTGTCAGATCCCCCATTTTCATCCTCTGACGGATCCTTCTCTTGCTTCTTACATGGATGCCAGGTAGCCCCTACAGACTTTGGTACGCATATTTCTGAAATAGGTCCTTGTCCTATTGTTAGAAGCAATGACATGAATCCCAATAACATAAGCTCTGAGAAAGATATACACAAAGGCTAATTCAGTTCCTTGGAAACCAAAACACAATTCTAATATATGCACATATGCCTAATTTACGAGATTTCAAACCTGATTTGATCTTTTCAAGTGCCTCATAAAGAGCTCGTTTGCGTCTCTTTTTCAGCCACTGCATGCAAAGAACAAAGTGTGTGTGTGTGTGTATCGTTTGAGATATATTCGATCTTAACAAAGAAATTCAAACTATAGCCATTAGGTAGCTAACTTCAAGTCTTACCTTTCCAATTAAATGAATGATGTGTTCAATAATGATTGAAATCAATACCATCACAAAACAAACAACTGCAACCGCCCATGTTGGAGTTTCCTCCAGAGATCGAGCTTTTACAGCCTCCACCATTTAGTGCTTTCCAAGATTTTTATTTCCACTGCAACTCACTATGTCACAGAACCTTTATGCACAAAAGATTAGCCTCTCTCTCTCTCTTACTCTCTCTAATTCGTCTAAAGAAAATATAAGGTCCATTATTTACAGACGTGTTTATAAATGAAGAAAAAGGGAACGTCCAATGCTATTGAATGTGAAGACTATATGATGAGGAAAGAGTGAAGGAGGGCTGGGAGACCTAGACTTTGGAGTTTTGAGATGCGACGAGTGTGATTTTTTGAGGGTGGACTTTAGATTTACTAGAATGATCAGTAGCAGAGATTTATGGTTACCTTTTTTGTATTTGTGGTTATCAAACTGGACTCGCGAGTTAAATACTATTGACTTAGTGCGTGATGCATTTGCCAAACCATGCATGATACTTTGATAGATAAGCATGATGGATACTAAAATCCATTTACTCAAAATTCCCATGTCTCATGGAAAGAGCATCCAGGAAAAAGACGACACATTATAAAAGCTTAAAAAAGATCAAAATTCATTGAAAAAAAAGTTAGAAAGATGTTCAACCTATTTTTTTTTAACTTGATTACATGTCAGGTACATGCGCGTTTAATAAAATATCATATCCAATTTTCTTGGGCTTAGCTTTGTTCCAAGCCCTGGTGTTTATGATTTTGGTAAAATGTCAAACTTAACTCCCTTAGGCTTGATCACATTACAAGCCTAAATGGTTGCGAGTCTAACAAGATATCAAACTTAACTTAATTTCTTGGACTCGGCTACGCAGTAGACCTAGGTATCTTTAGACCTATAGAAACACTAGACTCAACATCCTTAGATCTAGGATCATCCCAGATCCTAATGTACAATAGAGGAATCTAGAGCTATCATCTCCCTATGTCTTAC
>Ga0325403_1000542_pt1 | contig 27185 bp, 24 predicted proteins | sample PopdelMetagenome_19_FD_205665 | JGI IMG/M metagenome (GOLD analysis project Ga0325403, IMG submission 205665) | Populus deltoides microbial communities from Bellville, Georgia, United States - Xylem-PdKOR-R4 | ecosystem: Host-associated > Plants > Phyllosphere > Stem > Wood/Secondary xylem... | reverse complement strand
TTTTCAAATTTTTTATGAAGCAGATAACAACATGACATACAAGATGAAAAAAAAACAAAGGCCCTCTCAAATGAACATGTTTTTATAGATTAACGCGCTTGCACTTTCTAATTTGGTCAAACATGCTGTTCTGATTTGCTAGCCTATCAAAACTTGATTTTTTTTTATTTTATTTTTTATGTATATTTTTAATATGTATATTTTTTAATAATTTTTTTAATTTTCTTTTTAAACCAATACTCATCCTCTCTCTATTTTTTTATAGGTTCTTCTAGCATCTTTCTGATTATTTTTTAATTATTATATATATAATTATTTTCTTGAATAAATTATTATAATTTTTTTATGTTTTATATAAATAAACTTTATATTTAAAAATAAAAATATTTATCGTTGAATAATATTTTTAAAATGTACAATCTTGCATAATAGTTTTTTATTTTTTATTTTATTCCATTAATTTAAAGTGTGTGTTTATTTTTATTATCATATAATTAAATAAAAATTAAGTTTAATAAATAATTTTATTAAATATAACCAGGTAAATTATTTGTATTGTGAGATTAAATATATTGATTTAAATTCATTTCTTGATTTATTTAGTTTTGTTTTTACTTATCGATAATTTTTTTCATCAATTGACATTGATACTTATTGATTTATTTAATTAAATACATATATAAAATTTTTTATTTATGCTTTTGATTTTTTTTATATTAAAAAACACGTTATAAAAATATTTATATTTTTTTATTAAAAAATATAAAACCCTATATCAAATAACTAATATAACTTGAGTAGTCTTAAACATTTATTTTATTCTATGTTGTTTCGGATTTTTCGAATAAAATTCAATATTTCTTATCTTTAAAGATTACTTTTAAAATATTTTAGGCACCCCCTCACCATTCTCAAAAAAGAAGAGAAAAGAAAGAAGTGAAGCCGAAACGACGACGTTCAATCTAGAAATACTAGCAGCATTCATACACAATTCCGATGGAGTAGCGAATAATTACTCTCATCATCATCATCTTCGTGCAGGAAGAGGAAGAGGAAGAGGATTTACTCGAAAGACGGCGATGACGACGACGACACAAACTATTAGTAGTTTCCATTTCCTTAAAAACCCATGGACACCAACAACAACACAAACAATTCTTCGTCCAATGAATAGAACAATAAGAGCTGCTGCTAGTGTTAGAAGCCTAAATCGAAAGCCGCTCCAGAAAGGTAGAAACCTCAGCATCGAAGCCATCCAAACAATACAAGCCTTAAAACTAGCTTACAACAACGACAAGTCGCTGCTTGACCAAGTCTTCCGTTCTAAATTCAGCCGATTGTTGAAGTTCGACATGACTGCAGTTCTTCGCGAACTCCTCCGCCAGAACCACTGCCTCTTGGCTCTCAAGGTCAAATATCACAATTATTAGTTTTATTTACAATATAATTATATCCTGATTTTATTTTATTTTATTTATTTCAGGTTTTTGAGGATATTCGAGTGGAGCACTGGTACAAGCCAAAGGTGTTGTTGTATAATGAGATGATTCAAGCAATGGCTAACAATGGATTCATTGAAGAGGTTCAACTTCTTTTTAGGTACCTGGAGAGTGAAATTACAGGTGATTTACAGTTTAAAACAGATGAATTTAATCAACTGTTGGCAACTCTGATCAGTTTTAAGCTGGGTGGACTTGTTATGGAGTGCTATGAATGGATGAAGTCTGTTGTAGTAGGGTGTGAACCTGATAGGTCCACGTTTAAATTACTTGTGAATGGTTTAGAGTCGATTGGCGAATTCGAGCTTTCGGTTGTTGTAAGGCAGGATGCTTACAAGTTTTATGGTGAATCCCTCGATTTTGAGGCGGAGGAGGAAGAGATAGCAAGTTGAGATAGATCAAACATTCAGGTTTTGAACTGGTTGATTCATCAGCAGTACAGTACCCTGGAATGGAATGCGTGTTCAACTTCATTTTGCTAACACCAGTTTTGCCATGCCAACTGCCAAGATGGTATATTGTTTCTTCATTCAATACATCTTAATGATCCATCCCTTCTCTCATTACCAATAGCTTGTGTTTTTCTTTTGCTGCTTTGTTTAATTTTGTCGGTTCTGTTGTAGTTGTATTATATATGCAGTAGAAACTAGAGCAAGCCATTTCCTTTACTCTCCTTTTAATTTAGTATGAAAGTTGATGTGGTTGATTTTCTTTCTTTTGTTATCAATGTTGTCTCCTTTTCTATGATTACCCTTACAAAAACAAACCATTTAACTAACTGGAAATGTGAAGAGCACGATTCAGTGGACGCATATATTTCTATTTTCTCCTAAATGGATTGAAGGTGGAAATGTATTTAGCTGGTAGCTCACTTGCTCAGAAGGGTTCAGCAACTTGTTCTAGCCATGTCATATTTGCAACAGCATAAATTCACCTTCTTTGGTTATGCTTTACTTAGCTCAGTTTTCAATATTGAGCCTCTGTAGTTTTGGACATGAAACAAATGTTTCTCTCTGATTTCCCCTGCATTACATACTAGCAGTCGCATTTGATGAGAAAGCTTCCATCATTGTTGAATTTCACAGCTGTGCTTAATTGATAATCATTCTTGTAGAATCAAAGTAGCAAATCTCAAAGCACAGCTTAGTTCATAAAGCAAGGATTGCCTGGTAGAGAAGTCATGGTAAGAGATACATATCTTAACCTTTTCTTTTGACTTTTGAAGTGAACAAAACCTTAACGTTTCAGTAATTACACATTTCACGAGTTGTTAACTTTCTACTCAATAAAAGCAGGTAAAGAGACATAACTGGGACCTTGTATTCCTATTTTTCCCAACTTTCCTCTACGACATTCTTACCTCCGTTTGACCAAGTACCTACTTCTTCGCATAGCTTGGAGAAAGCAAATGGAAGCGTGAACCTATGCCCGACTCTAAAAGCCTCTCATACTAGAATTGCTTGCCTTCAAATATCTGGCCAAATTGCCAGTTTGCTGGTGCAACATTGTAAGATGTGAGTGTTCTTCTGCTGCTGGTAGTCACCTCGAAAGATAGAGGCTGTCCAATAAGGTTGATATTGGATTGCCAGTTTTGTCCCCAGTTTCTTGCCATAGGTATCCACGCTGTTCTTGATCCCTTCACTTTCACAGCAATCACCTCACCATCCAATCCCACATTGCTGATGAGTACTTGATAAAAGTGAAAATTTCCACTCATTGTGAATCTCAGCCCACCCCTTCTATCACACTTCACCCTACAAAAATTGGCATAAACAATGTTCGCCGAGCCAAGGAGTTAGGAAATAGAGAGGCCTATACTCATTTGACTAATGTGACCAAGTAATTGTACATTGATTGGTGATACCTTCTGTGTTGAACTGGCACAACATCAGCCTTTTTCTCTGCGATTTCAGCAAATGCCGCTTCTGACATCTCAAAGTGTTCTTTGGGGAAATTACACCAGCCACCATAATCCGATGAAAGCCCGTAATTTGGAGGGCAGAAATCTGTTGCAGTGAGAATGACGGAGGGGCTACCCTGCAGGCACCATAAGATGTGGTCTACACATCTGACCTCGAAGCAAGCCCCACAGGTACTCCCTCTGTTGAACAGCATGCTACTTAGTCCAGCACTGTATTTTCCATAGGTGGCCCTGTGAAGGTCCCCATACCCACAAGCACCTTCTGCAACATTAAACAATGGTAGTTTACTCTTTGCAATCAAAACTGAATCTTTTGTGAAATATGAAGCACCATTATGAGTTGAAACAGAAAGTTTCAGATGTAGTCGGAACAGTTGCCAGAAAATTACCTACAATGATGGATCCACTTGTCTCCTTAACGTATGTTGCAGTAGCAGACTTCCATTCCTCATCATCAGCTGTGATCTTCCATGTTTGGTGTATAATCAAGTAGAGAAGAATGGCTTTTAGAGCACCCATTTGATATAAAAACGACTATGAGAAGTCTGGTTTGTACTTGACGAGGTTCTTTTCTTTTATTTTGTTCCCTCCCTTTTCTTCTACCCTGTGAAATTATGGCCTTGAGTGTAGAGAAAGGCTACCTTTTCTCTGGGAAATGACCTGAATCTCCTTGCTGAAATGAAGCTAGCTTTGTTGGTTAGATGGGCACCCCATAGTAGATACTGTGAAACTTTGACAAAAAAGCCAGCCATTGATACCTTAGCTCAAGATGTGGGGGCATGCAGCAAGCCCGAGACGAAGCGTAGCTTTATTCTAGTATGGACAAAAGTGATGCCTTCTTTTCTTCGAGTGTTTTTCGAGCTGGGAATGGGAACTCAAAAAAGGGTTTTAGGGATTGCATCTGGAGGGTGAAGGGTTAAATGCTTTGTGGATGTGGCAGACACGGAGAGCGGAAAGCCTTGGAATAAGAAAGAAGAATCCAAAGAGTTCTTTAAGTAGGGTCTGGACCTCCTGCTATTTTCTTGCACACATCTGGTGTGGTGTTATTTACTTAATTTGGCTCGTCTTTTGAGAAGAAACCAAAGGGGAAAGGGAAGCGTGATTGATTGACTAACAATGAACTATTTGGAGATTATTGGCTTTACGAGCGAAAGATGGAGAACCAGCACGGAGTATGAGCACGCAGGTGCCTGTACGACCGACCGGTGCCTTACTATAGGACTGGTCCTCCTTTCTTTCTCGAGGGAGGGATCGGGGACATCGTTAATGGGCCAGAATTTAGATTTTATAAGTTAGAGCATCGCAGACATTGATACGAGCCCCCACGAGAAGGATCCAGCATTCAAGTGTGACTTCGTGGGCAGGAGGCCCTGAACGGACAACAAACCCACAGATGGAGGCTGGACCGAAGACGAAGTTGGAAAGGCTCATGTTACAATTCAAATGGTAGGGGACGGGAACGTAAAAAACACAAATCAGTAGAAGGAAGGATGTGAGATCATCTTCTTTCATGGACTTATGTAATGTACAGATCTGTCCTGAGCCAAGGAAAGGATAGAACTTTTACAACGGAAAGAAGATCATCTAGTTTGTTGTGAACGGAAGAACAAAACAATTAAGTTTAGGGGTTGAGTCACTTCAAAGAATGCTACTGAAAACAACCAGTGATTGGAATCATGCTACTATGATGTCCTTCAGGGGGACAACGCAAGTGATAGGAGCATTCTTGCCCTTGACACGAACAAGCACAGAATCATCTTCATTGCCCGACTTGTCGGCATGATAAAGATGGTATGTTGTTTGCTCAAGAGTCCCCTCTCTGTAAACAAACACGCTCTCGTCGTCCTCCATTCGACGCCACTTTCTACTTCTGTCCACTTTCCGATAAAGCGGCATCCCCCTGTACAAACAAAAAATATGGAGTCCTGTTATTATAGCAACACTGGTTAATTTCATGCTATTATCGAGACCAATAATTTTAAACTTGTACTGAAATTGTGAGTGTCTTACGGACTTGCGTGTTTGGAGTGTAGTTTCAGTTATTTTTTAAAAAAATTTTATTTAGAAATTAAAAATATATAAAAATAATATATTTTTTTAAAAAATTATTTTTAAAATTAATATATCAAAATGATATAAAAATAACAAAAAATATTAATTTAAAAAACAAAAAAAATTAATTCTTTTTAAAAAAATAAAAACAAACATGGTTCAGAGATTAGATTGCTTTAAAAATACATTTTACGAATACATTTTACTTAAGAAAATATTTTCAAAAAACATAATCCAAAACACACACACACCGTTACATAACATGACATTGAATAGTTCACTGGAAATTATAATAAAGCTACCAAACAGTCGGTGCGTGATTTAACTGATCAAATTCCATTTGTTTCGCATGACAAGTAAAATCTCTGAGAAATCCAAAGGGGAACAACAACAACAACGCGCCTCCGTATAATTTGCACCGAATCTCAATGCCGAACGTAGTTATGGTAGACATTGACCAGAAAAAAGAAAAAAAAAAAAAGAAAATACATGGAAAGAAAGCGTGCGGTTCTGTGCATACATAAATCCAATAATAGAATAAAAAAGGGGGAGAAAGAAATATTGAGAGTTACCTATCAAATTAAATTAAGAATAGATATAAATTGATATTTTTACCTAATGTGGAAGAGGTTGGAGATATCAGACATCTCGAGGTAGAAGTTAACGGCGTCGATGAAAGCCTGGTAAGTGTATAGGTGCAGGCCATCTATGTTAGGGTAAGGTAGCTTGGGCCGCAGCGGAACTACAGACTGCTCCTCCGCGTGGTCGTAGTGGTACTTGTAATTAGGCGGCTTAGCCATGTAAGCGTACACCTTCCACGAGGAAGACGCGGATGGGGAGGAAGGGGGGAGGCCCACGAAGCCCATGGTGATCATGATGGGCTCAAGCTCTTCGTGAGTCATAACGGGATTGAATGTTCGAGTGTGCCATAGAGCTAGCTTTCTCATGCACTCCTCCATTGGAGAGAGAGGGAGCGCTGCTGCTTTGCTTCTTATTGCTCTGTTTTTTTTTTTTTTTAATATAAATAAAAAGATTGGATTGCGATCTTGGGGAGGGAGCAGATTAGTGTTTAGAGGGAGTCTCCTCTAGTGGTTAAGGAGTGAAAGGCTTGAAAGAAGGGATTTTGTTGTTGTTGAGGTCTTCTATGGTGGGGTTTGAAAGGGAGGCTCTCTTCTTCTGGCTCTGTGTTTGAGTTTTTTAATATGATTACTCTTAACCTAGTTTGTAATACACTACAAGTACTAGGAAAGGAAAGGGAGACGAAGGATGTGAGCCACCGGCGTGTTAATTTATGTCAGGAAAGGAGAGGAGGAAATGGAGTGAGTGAACGACAATTGGGTTTGGGCATGCAATCTGGACCTGACCTTTTCCTTCCTCTTACGACCTTAATTTACCATTTTCGAGGAGTTTGGTGTGCTGAAGGGGTGGCATCTCACATGACTGCCGACTCCTTGAATTCGATTTCTTTTTTTATCAAATCTGTATTCGTTATATTTGCTTTAATTTCTCGAGTATTTTAGTCAATCCGTTCAGTTATGATTTGTATATTACTATTGTTTCTCGTGCTAAAAATACTAAATTTGCATTATTACATATTTATTTATTCTATTATTTTCCAAACTTTTATGTGTATGTTTGACATTAAAAAAGTTGGTCAACAAAACATATTTTCTAGTAAAAACAATTTAGCTTGGTTTCCAGAAAAATATTTTCCTGAAAAATTTAGACGGAAAATACTTTTTGAAAGTTGTGAAAAATTTAAAAATATCATATTATTTGCTAATTATATCAAATTTGATCATCAAATTTTTGATTGCTATATATATTTTGTTTTGAATATTTATTTTTCAATTTCATCTCTTAAAATTTAATTTTTATATTAATTTTAGTTTTTATTTTTATAATTATTATTTGCTTTTCTCTTATCATTTTTTTATTGAAATTTTTTATCTATCAAATTTGGTCCTTGTTCTTTTGATTGTTACTTATTTTTTTTGAAATAATTTATGAAATGTTAATTATTATTATTTTAATTTCTTCATCTTTTATTTTTTTTATTTTTTAAATTTGATCTATATTATTTTGATTATTATTTATTTTATTTGAGATAATTTATAAAATTATATTTTTTTAAAATTTTATTCTCATTCAACTTTTTAATTTGTAAGATTTATTCCTTATTATTTTAATAAACTTGAGAAAAATAAAATATTAATAAGTTATTTTCTAACTCATTTTTCATGACATAACTAAATATTGAAAAATATTTTTCAATTTATTTTTTATTACACTATCAAATATTAGAAAATAATTTATTTTTTTGAAATTTACTTTTCTAAATTTGTTTTTTAAATTACTTTTAATAATACTTAAACTCGAGACTTTCTTAAGGAACTGCTGCCCTGTAAGAAAAGGTCAGCCCAACGGCAGTAGAGATTATCTTGCGATTGCGACATGTACATACCTCGTGTCGTCTTCCGGTTATTCCTTTCCAAGTTCCTATAATATTATAATATGGAGCCGAAGTGCCGAACAGTCATGGTATTGGACTGCCTCTGCCCGTGAGTGGTTGGAGTTAATTTCGTTACTGCTTAGTTTATCAGCAAAGTGTGACAGAGGTTGAAATGGAGACACCCTTCAAAAACCATCATCTCCTCCTCCTCTCCGTGCTTCTACTAATCCTTATAAATCATCCATCGGAAGGGGAACCCGAAGATGCAGCAATCATATCAAGATTCCAACAATACCTTCAGATCAACACTGCACAACCCACCCCTCAATACCAACAATCAGCTGACTTTCTCATCTCCCAAGCCAAATTCATCGGCCTCGAATCCCAATCTATCGAATTTGTCCAAAACAAGCCACTCATCCTCCTCAAATGGCCTGGATCTGACCCGACTCTCCCTTCGATCCTTCTCAACTCACACACAGATGTCGTCCCAGTGGAACACCACAAGTGGACTCATCATCCTTTTGGCGCCCATGTTGATTCTCATGGTAATATCTTTGCTAGAGGGTCTCAGGACATGAAGTGCGTTGGTATGCAGTACTTGGAAGCTATTCGTCGCTTGAAGTCTTCTGGGTTTGTCCCACTTCGTTCTGTTTACTTATCCTTTGTCCCTGATGAAGAAATCGGTGGCCATGATGGTGCTGCGAAGTTTGCTTACTCTGATATCTTTAACAGTATGAATGTTGGCATAGTACTTGATGAAGGTAAAATACGCTACTACTGCTAGTCCTTCTTTTTGTATATAATTTTCTTTTTTTTTATTAGTTGCAAGTTTTTTTATTTGGAAATTACAGGGTTGGCATCACCGAACGAGAATTACAGGACGTTTTATGCGGAGAGGTGTCCTTGGTGGATGGTGATTAAGGCTACTGGGGCACCAGGACATGGAGCTAAATTGTATGATAATAGTGCTATGGAGAATCTTTTGAAAAGTATTGAGAGTGTGAGGAGGTTTAGAGCTTCTCAGTTTGATTTGGTGAAGGCTGGCTTGAAAGCTGAAGGAGAGGTCATATCTGTCAACATGGTCTTTCTTAAGGCTGGCACTCCTTCTCCTACTGTAAGTTGGTATAAATTTTAACTTGTCGAGTTTAGACAGTCCTCGTCTAGTATCGGTAGGCTGTAGTTGTTGCAAGAATGCTCCAACTCATAAACATGGGGCCCAAAAGGGATTTGTTTTTGCACTTCACATGAATACCTCAGGCCAAAAGTAACAAGCTTTGTCAAATAAACATCTTGTTTCAAAACCCATAAAATCTCTGTTTCAAACAATTTGTTGATTGGGTGATTTTTTGAAAATGTAGTATCTTTATGTCTTATCAAAGATGAGAGCATTGCGAGTTTACAAACTTACGTGTTATCGATTACATTGACCGATCTGCTTCCTTTTCTTCCAGGGATTTGTCATGAATTTGCAGCCATCTGAAGCAGAAGCAGGTTTTGATATTCGAGTCCCACCAACTGCAGATCCAGAATCTTTGGAGAGACGAATTGCAGAAGAGTGGGCTCCTGTTTCACGTAATATGACATTCCAGGTACTGATGCATTGTTGGGAGTCTTGAGACTCGTATTTTTTTTCTTAGCTGTATCTGAATAAAACGTGAAAATCACAGTTGCCTTGCTTTTATCTGGTAACCAATGATATTCTTGGATTAAAAGAGGGAAAGGTGATTATTATGCTGGTGTCCTTTGTTATTTTTTTTTTCATGCTATAATCAGTACTTGTCATTCAAAATAGAAGTTTTCTCATTTGCTATGAAGCCTAAAGTGTAAAGAATTATTCCAACCAAAAAATTTAAGTCGATACATTTTCTCATGTGAAAGAATTTTAAGCTTGAAACTTGTATAAACCTGCATTACTTTATGCTCAAATAAAATAAAAATAATAAGATTCGAACTTGTAATAAATAAAAAACAATAGCAAAATTCCCTTCAATTACAGAGAGAAAAGAGAAGATTTTTAACTTGAAAAAAAAAATTACTTTCACAAGAGGAAGAAACAACAAACCCAAACCCTAATATCAATTACAAGACACCACCAACACCAACACCCTTAAACATAAAAACTAGAATTGCTTAGTTATTGTCAAAAAACTATCTCGACCCAATAATTTAAGCTATTAAATGAAATTTTAAAATATAATTTATATTATTATCTAATATCAAAAGCATCTCTTGCCATGATGGTTTGCATTTATAAAATCTCCACACTTGGATATTAATAAACTCAGAAGGAACGAGAAGGAAAAAGATTATTGCATTTTGATCATGTAGCTTAGGAAATGTGATTTGACTTTATAACCCTTTCATATGCCCTATTCAGGGCCCAGTCTTGGTAAAGCTAGCACCGACCAATGGCCTTATCTTGCTAGGATATCAAGTAATAAGATCCTTGAAAGGACATCACATGAATCCTGCTGTAAATATTTTGACCTACGCTGTGAATGAGGCAGGAGATGGATATTCTAATAAGAGAATTTTGGTAATATAGGCTTAAAAGAGACCTTGTTTAACCACTAGAAGTTTAAACTCTATTTGTCGCATTTGATATCGCGGTTACCTTTTTAAAAGAAAGAATAAAATAAATATCTAGTATTATATTTTTTGAGAGAAAAGATCTTGTTTACAGAGTCGTCACCTGATATTAAGATCACTAGAAATCCTAACTGGTCTTGAGAGATTCTATGACAAGAAACTGATTACGCTAGAGGAAATATACTATCATCCCTAAAACATATCTTAGATAGGCTGCATTACTAATTTTGTTTTAAATTGTTATAGGCTATTGTGCTATATTATCAATGGTTTGTTTATAATGGGTATTAAAAGGGTTACCTGGAAATATTCTGATGGTCTTTTTAAATGGAAGACCAGGAGAAAAGGAGTAATAACATATTATAGTCTCTAATTTTCTAATAAATTGACAAATCACACTCCTAATCAAAATTAATCCTTAATCTCTCAATCTCTAATTTTAATCTCCTTAAAAATTAGATTAAAGCAAATAGGGTCAAAATTAAGTTAAAAGAATACGTACACACTTGTGATACAGGTACAGCAAATCAAAGAAACATATGATCTGGAGGAATGTTTGTGATTTGATTAATCGTTGGAAAAAAAAACTGCTCTTTCTGATCATGGCATGCAAACACGCAATTAATAACAACTTTTTTAAGTGTCCCCCTTTTCATTTTCAAATCCAGTTCTAATTGTGTTTGCTGCTTTGGCAGTTTAAGCAGCAAGTTTCAATACATGATAAGTCTGGGAGGCCAGTAGTTACGAAGACTGACAGTTCTAATCCATGGTGGAGCCTGCTTGAGGAAGCTGTCAGAAAAGCTAATGGAAAACTTGGTAAGCCAGAGATCTTTCCTGCGTCAACTGACGCTCGCTACTTTCGGCAACTAGGCCTGCCAGCAATTGGCTTCTCTCCGATGGCGAACACACCTATACTACTGCATGACCACAATGAGGTAAATGTTTAACTAAATGCTTCCCTTTTCAGGCTAATAATCAAAGGCTGTTTTTCTCGTGCATGTTGTCAATCTTTGTGTGCTAAACGTTTAATTCAGTGCTTCCATTTAAATTTCTGCATTTTTTTCATACATATTGACAATATTTGCATGGTAGTCTGTGTGTGTGAGTGAGAGTGCATGCGCCTGTGTTCTTGACAGAATCATTGCACTTAATTGGAATTGATATAATCCATACAAAACCATCATTCATCATGTCTACATTGTTGCAGTTCCTGAACCAAGACGAATACCTGAAAGGCATCCATATTTATGAGGCAATAATTAAAGCTTATGCATCTTACATCGAGCACACAAGCAATGGAAGCACAAGAGATGAGTTGTGAGGGAGCTAATGAGCATCATCTTTTGTTGAGATACAAGTAACGGAGGCTTCATGTAGAGTTGTAAGCGAGCAGCATCACTCGTAACCATATATGTTCTATGAGTTTCTTGTAGTGAGATTTGGCATTAGCAAAATCCTCAGTGATGTATCAATAAGCGGGTGGAAGTGAACTTTGGTCTTTGTAAAATAATACGTACTCAATTCCTCTTCACTTTGAACCTGCCTAAAACGGTCACTTGTTCATGATCTTGCAAAATCTTTATATCTGATTGGTGATCGATCAATGTTGCGCATACAAATATCATATAGATTTTCAAGGAACAAAAAATTGAAGTCTGAATGTTCTAAATTCTAGATCTCTATGTTTTTTTATTTATTTATTAATAAAAGCATTTATAATTCATGCCGTAATTGTTCTCTTTGTTGTGTAAATTCTTAATCATAATTTTTTTTTTATATAAAAAAACGTGTGCATTCGAAAGGATTAAAAATTCAAATGAAAAGATTGCTTTTATTTTTTTCAATTTTATTTTCATTCTATTTTAATTTTAATTTTATTTATTTTATTTTTACTAGTTGCTTTTTAAATTAATACTTCACATAATTTAATTTTAATTTTAAAATTGAACTAGACAAAAACTTAAGTTCATAAATTTAAAATTAACATGTTAAACTAGGTTTAATAATAGTGATTAAATAATTCTCTTTTATTTAGAAATTTTTTGTTGTATTTTAAAAAAATTGAACTCATCCCGCATGACTACATATATATTTATATAAACTAGTATGAATTTATTTGCAAAATAAATGTGTATATAGTTTAAATGAATTGTGTTGTGATTTTTTAATTTAATTATTGATCAAAATATTATCTATTAGAGCAATGCTATTTTATTTTATATGTTTGTTTATAGCTAATGAAGTACAAGTATTTACTTTTTTCTCTGGTTAAAAAAGAAGAAGAAGAAGAACAACGAAGGAGACAAAAGAGTGAAAAACTAAAATAGATGAAACGGTATCGTTTGCAATGGTGGGGGAAGGGAAGAAAAGAAGAGGCCTGAAATTGAAATGGGATTTGGTCCGTCCGTCTGGAGGGGTATTTAAATAATATTTATTTTTCTGCTTCTCCAAAACCCTTTCTTTTCTCTGTTTTTTTTTTTTTTGTCTTTCATCGCTGCTTCTGCTTCCTTCCTTTCTTTTTAATTATTCGTTACTTACCAAAAACAAAAAAACCAAGAATCCAAATATATATATATATATATATATATAGAGAGAGAGAGAGAGAGAGAGAGAGAGAGAGAGGGGAGGGGGTTGTTCCAATTAGAAAAAGAAGAAGAAGAGGAGGAGGAGGAGGATGTCAATGAGAATAAAGGCGGTGGTGGACAAGTTCGTGCAGGAGCTGAAAGAAGCGTTGGATGCAGATATACAGGACAGAATTATGAAAGAAAGAGAGATGCAGAGTTACATCGAAGAACGTGAACGCGAAGTCGCCGAGCGTGAAGCTGCTTGGAAGGCTGAGCTCTCTCGCCGCGAGGTTTTCTTCTTCTTCTTCTCTGGATTTTTTTTTAATTAATTGATTGATTCCTAATAATGTTATTATGCAACCAAAGTAATACTCCCTGTCATAAATAACAACAACAACAACAATAATAACAATAAAGGGGATCAATTGAATTTGCCATTCCCAAACTTACTAGTTAAATTAGTAGCATGATTTTGATTGAACAGATCCTACCCTGTAATAAGTAGTAACTATAATCTCTGTCTGTCTTTCTGCTCCTCTTCTGTTGCTAAATTCTGTTTCTGTATGTCTTTGTCTGTCTGTCTCCTCCCAGGCAGAGATTGCTCGCCAGGAAGCAAGGCTGAAGATGGAGAAAGAAAATCTCGAGAAAGAGAAAAGTGTTCTCATGGGAACCGCCTCTAATCAGGATAATCAAGATGGAGCTCTGGAAATCACTGTTAGTGGCGAGAAGTATCGATGCCTCAGATTCTCAAAGGCAAAGAAATGAGGGGCTTTATATAAGAAAATGTGTGAACATGGGCCTCACTTTCATCCATTCCTCCCCATATTGTTAGCTTAGCTACCCTCTGAGAAAAAAGAAAGAAAGCAGAGGACCCATCATAGATCGTGACTCTAATATGCAGTATTCTTTCCTTGCTCACTTGCTATCTGAGGAATGAATTTGGTTCTTTTCAAATCCATTAATTATGTATATCTGTACTACTTGAAGTGACAATGCTTCTTCTAGGCATGTGATTTAATTCAATATTCAAAGGTAGTATGTGATTGATTGAAATCCGGAAGTAAAGAGTTGCTACAGGTTTCTCTGCTAAACTAAAATTGCAGGACCATCTCTTAATTAATCTATTAGCACCAGGTTTCTAAAATGAATGTCTGCTGCAGTCGCAAATGGAACTATCCATGGATGTATGACTCTTAACATGCTGTTCTTCGTTATAAACTATCAATCAAAATTAGCAGCATCACCGAGTTCGGCTGTTGGTCTCCTTCTGTTGGAAATGTTATCACCATCATGTTGTTTTTCTGAATACATGGAAAACCTACAGATAGCTATTGTGTGTCTTAATTACTTGGTAATTGCAGTGATCATATTGTAACCAATGAAGGTGCTTTCATGATGTAAGTAAAAGGAACAGAAGGTGACGGATCACCATGGCTGTAATGATGGATGTGTTCTTGTCTTGGTGGCATGCTGATTGAGGAATTGGGTTCGTTCCAAATTTAAACCCATTGATTAATCATGTTCGAATATTCAATTCCCCACTCGAGTTGGTAGCAATTGTTGATGATCCAGAGTGCAGATTAACGTCAAGACCAATAATTAAGGTGATTATCTTGTAGAACGTGGACTGGAATCTGGGGAAGCTGGCCGAGTCATGAGAAATCATGGAAGCAATTAGCACGTATAATCACCAACGTGATTTTTCAGCTTGCATTTTCAAAACGTGATTTCGAGGTCAGGGTAGATTTGAATTTTTTTTTTTTAAGAAAATAAAAATAAAAATGAATAGAGTGAGAGGTCTAGGAAGGCTGTGGCAGTGAGACGGTTAATAGCAGTGATGTAGTGGGGAGGGAAGTTAATGGCAGTTTTTGTATTGGGTCTTAACCCAAAAGCAAAAGCCCGCCCTTTCTTGTGAATTCAAACCCTGCTTTAATTCTTCTGCTGAAAAAACGACCCTTCCTTTAATCAATCAAAAAGAAACCAACCTCCTTAATTAGTCATAATCTCACAACAAGGATAACCAATGTACAGCAATAACATGACGAGCCTTGGAAGTGGTACCTGGATGCTGTTGCTGTTGTTGTCCTTTTGTTTCAATGCTGTTGTTTTCACAGGTGCAGATGGACAAGGCCTTGAAGTTGAAGCAAGAAGACCAATCTCGCACCACAAGGGAAACAGCTCTCTCCTCTTTGACGTCAAGAGGTTCGGTGCTCGAGCTGATGGCAGAACTGATGACAGCAAGGTTTGTTTTCTTTATATGATCTCAAGTTACAAAAATTTAAACAAGGAAACTTTTGCTAGTTTGGAATTCCTCATCTGCCTCAATTTTCATTCCTGAGTTGGCAGACTTGGCTTTTTAACTCAACTTTACCTGCTTAAGCTTGTGAGAGTAGTGCAGGATAAAGAATTAGCTTTTTATCTCCTTTTAGAATGAATTATACAATTTAATTTTGTGATTCCAGGCCTTCATAGCAGCATGGAAGGAGGCGTGTAGAGCAACAGGAAAGGTTGAACTTCTGATACCAAAAGGAATGTACTTGATTGGCCCTGTTAAATTTGCTGGCCCTTGCAAAAATGTATCGTCTCTTACTGTCTACATGAAGGCAAGATCTCATCTTTCTGGACAACCTATTCTCATTCTTTCTGTTTCCAATCATCTTTAAACTCTTGAATCATGGTTGATGGTTCTAACTTAGAAATGAACTTTCAGGGTTATTTAAAGGCTACAGAAAAGTTGTCTAGGTATGGATCTGGAACTGGTTGGGTTGAATTTGGATGGCTGGAGAGGCTAACTTTGACCGGAGGTGGAACCTTTGATGGCCAAGGTGCCAAAGCCTGGCCTTACAATAACTGCACCAATGACTCAAAGTGTAAACTTCTTCCAACTGTATGTTCTAACCTTTATCACACTTCCTGATTCTATCTCTAGGCTGTGAGAATCGAGTTAAGGCATAAAATGCATATTAGATTGGTGAAATAAATCTAATAGGAATATATGTATGTATGTATTTTCCTTGTGTTTTCAGAATGTAAAATTTGTGGCAATGAACCAGACTGTAGTCCAAGGCATAACTTCACTGAATAGCAAGTTCTTTCATATAGCTCTTGTCGAATGCAAGAACTTCAAAGGTACTAAAATCAAGATTTCTGCACCAGCAGACAGCCCCAATACTGACGGTATCCACGTGGAGCGAAGCTCTAGCGTCTATATCTCTCAATCGCTTATTGGTACTGGTGATGACTGCATTTCTATTGGACAAGGAAATTCTCAGGTTACCATCACAAGAATCAGATGTGGACCTGGTCATGGAATCAGGTGCTCTTGAATTTTCTTCTAGTTCAAGTGGTATATATACCTCCTATTTAATTTCGGAGAGGTGATTAATAAATAGGGTAAATGTTCCTTGGTCTAATAGTGTTGGAAGCTTGGGAAGATACGAGGACGAAGGGGATGTAAGTGGACTAGTTGTTAGAGATTGTGCCATATCAGGAACCATGAATGGCATCAGGATAAAAACATGGGCCAACTCCCCAGGTAGCAGCGCAGCAACCAATATGACATTTGAGAACATTGTGATGAACAATGTGACCAATCCAATAATAATTGATCAGTCATATTGCCCATTCAGTTCTTGCATCTCCACAGTAAGTCAATGGTTTCCATTATTTGAGGCTAGCTTTGAAAATGTTGGTACGTTCGTAGGATTAGAGGCATAAGTTGAAGGCAGCAATGTTTAAATAATGAAATATGTTGGTGTTGAGCAGGAACCATCTAAGGTGAAGCTAAGTGATATATATTTCAAGCAGATAAGAGGGACCTCATCATCTGCGGTGGCAGTAGCGCTAGAATGTAGCAAGGGGATACCGTGCCAGAACATATACCTTGAGAATGTTCACTTGGAATTGTCATCAGGGGAGAAACAAGCCACTTCATCATGTAAAAATGTTATAAGAGCTAGGTACATTGGCGAACAAATCCCACCACCATGTGCCTAGTAGTGTTAAAGGTGAAGGACTTTATTTATTATTATTATTTTTTTTAAAGAGTCATGCTGCCTGCCTATTCAAGTGAACGTACGGATGATTTTTTGATTGTGAGAGATCATGTCATGCAAGCGTTTTACAAGAGGTTGGGTTTCTTTCTGGACAGATATAGATGGAGTGGTGATTTTGATCCTCTTTCTGGACATGCTCTTAATTAATCATATTAGAGGGGGGGGGGGGGGATTCATTGGCTTTATGCTCACTCGCTGGGCGAGGCTTGATGCGCAAGGAATGAAGAGTCCAATTAAGGGGGTTACTATCAGTGGCCAGGATATTGTTCAGATTAATTGAAATATCACACAGCGTCTTGGAGATTGCAGGTTGGCTTTTGACAAGTCTAATGAGAGCAACGCTTGCAAGCGCCCGCCCGTCTTAATTACAAGCCTAGTGAATATATATATATATATATATATATATATATAGATATATATATATATATATATATATATATATGGTTTTATATATCAAGGTGGTGAGAATTAATATATACTGATGGAAGGTGGAAGCTGTACTGGAAAGCGGGATATATATTACGCGACAACAATTAATGGTTTTTGGACTGTGGGTTTCGAAGGATACCTCCTAGGTTTTTCAATGATCTTAGTCGCTGTGAGCATCCATGTGTTTTTGTCCAGGAAGGTGGTAGCTAGATCACCGGACCACCCTCTGCAATATCTGGCAATGATATAAAATTAATACAGGCGATGAGCAACTCACTCACACACACACACTTGGACATTAATAGTAGAATAACCATCCATTTTCACATGACCATGCATGGTGGTCGATGCATGCGCTTGTTTATCGACCATAATCTCCAGGTCAAAATAATAAATAAATTAATTAAGATTGCAAATGTAAGGATAAAAATAAGAACCAGGTGGATCCTGAGGGTTTATAAGATTTAAAACAAATATTAATACAGTTTTAGGCATTTTGTTTTCAAAATAAATTAATTATTATAAATCCGACAAAACCACTAGTGAAATTATTGTCCTATGCTTCTTCTTTCTTCTTTTTTTTCCTTTTCTTTTTAATTCGCGTAAAATTATTGACCTTAAAAAACGTACAAGTTCTTATTGACGGTATGCTCCGCAACCTTTATCTCTCTTTAAACTAAAGGTATCGACAATATTCGAATCATCGTTTTAAGCCCTGGTAACCATTCTCGAGTACAAAGAGGAAAGATCTCTATCAGGTGGCCAGAGGGGATTTCTTTCTCTCTTCCGCCCAAACCTATCTATCATCCAATTACATATTTGCACACGTATCAACTGTAGCATCAGGCTGAGTGGAGGGGAAAAATCAATGGAGAGCGAATCGGAGATGGTAGCCTTCCCGTTGCTATTGACGCCGATCGAATCCAATTACAGAGCTTGCACCATTCCTTACCGCTTCCCCTCAGACAATCCTAAGAAACCAACCCCTACCGAGCTCCAATGGATCGACCTCTTTCTCAATTCCATTCCCTCCTTCAAGTAATTCTTTTCTATTCAATCGCTCTCTCTCTCTCTCTCTCTCTCTATATATATATATTATTACTATTATTATTTGTTTCTCACTCAACTAATATTTTGTTTTTTGGGTGCAGGAAGCGTGCTGAAAGTGATCCTACTGTTCCTGATGCCCCTGTCAGAGCTGAAAAATTTGCTCAGAGGTACCCTTTTTTTGGCACTATTTCTTCTTATTATTTATGTATTTATTCCACTTTATTTATTTATTGTTTAATGATGTGAGCTTTTTTTAAAAAATAGATATGGTGATGTACTGGAGGACTTTAAGAAAGATCCGGAAAGCCATGGTGGCCCTCCTGATTGCATTGTAACTTCCCTGAACTTCCTCTTCTTTTCTACATCCCCCCCCCCCCCCCCCAAACCACCTTTTTTTTTAAGTTATCAATTGTTTTCTCTCTCGCCCTGGTAGCTTCTCTGCAGACTGCGGGAGATAATCCTTAGAGAGTTGGGATTTATAGACATATTCAAGAAAGTCAAGGTCAGTCACTTTTTTACTTTCAATAAAGCTGAATTATAAATGAAGTATCTCCTTGCAGTCGATAACAGCTTGCATCGTGGTTTAATGGGCTCTTTTTGCTATTAACGTTCACCGTGTGTTAATTATAGCGCCTGTCAATGGTGAAAGATTGAGAATTTTTTCTTTTCCATGTTTGTGTGTGTGTGTGTGTTGGGGACATTTTTTTTCCTTGCAATATTATCCCCTTTTGCCTATACACTTGAAAAGCGCACCCCTTTTTGGTGATGCAATAGGAAGAAGAGAATGCAAAGGCTATATCACTCTTTAAGGATGTAGTTCAGCTTAATGATGCTATTGAAGATGAGCCCAAGCGCCTAGAAAATCTTGTCAGAGGAATATTTGCTGGGAATATCTTCGACCTCGGTTCTGCAGAGGTTAGTTACTGTTTATTCGAGATAATCTTGTAACAAGTTATGAACTTGTTTGTGAATGGAATTTGAATCCAAATTACATGGATTCTAGGGTTATTTATTTTGATCACTCGCTTTCTCTCTATTTGGGGTCCTGCTCTTCTCCCTTCATTCCCTGAACTTGCCATAAGCATTCCTTTTCTATGACCCCTTCATTTTAGATCATCCTCTGGATTACTGTTGCATTAATGTTTTCTTCTCGTAACTCGACCATATTTCATTTTTTTGTTTTATCATTGATGCCATTGCTTTTTGGGAATTTCTTCAAATTATCACCCTCTCTAGCTTCTAGCAAAAGCAGTTGTTTTGTTTCTGTAACAGTTTGGTTGCTGCTTAAATTTTATTTCTTCTCTTGAGGATATAGATTCTGTTTTGGCTGTGCAATTTGAATACTTCTTGATTGATGTCCATCCTCTCTTTTTTTTCCACATCATGCAGCTTGCTGAGGTTTTCTCAAAGGATGGAATGTCCTTTTTAGCTAGTTGTCAAAATCTTGTCCCTCGACCCTGGGTCATTGATGACTTGGACGCCTTTAAAGTGAAATGGAGCAAGAAATCATGGAAAAAGGTGAATTACAAGACTGAATTCTTTTACATGAGGTTTCAGTCCTGTTAGTGAATTACAAGTACCTCTGTAAAAGATGTTGATGATTCCATTTGTACTAGGAAAAAAGAAAAAAAAAATCTTACCAGCTTCCTCGTTGTTCATGACAGGTTGTCATCTTTGTTGATAATTCCGGTGCAGATATAATTTTGGGTATTTTGCCCTTTGCAAGAGAGCTACTGCGGCATGGAACTCAGGTTTTCATTTACATTTGAATTACAATCTGTGACATTTATTTTTTATATCACAAGCCCAAAAGTTTGCTTCAAATATGAAGTCAGGTTGTTCACTTTCACTGTGTAAAGAATCAATTGAAGGCGTCAATTTAGCTTGATAACTAGTTTGTCAGTACACTGTCAGTATTCAATATGTAAGAAACACTGACCAATAGTATTTTGATTTTGAAACTGATCCTGTGGTTTTGAGCACTCTTCTTTTCATATTTCTATACTGGTCTTCAAAGTTGAGGTGCTTTTCATTTAATTAAGTTGTGCTCAAATTTCAGGATGGGTCCTGGAAATACTTTTTTTTTTAACAGTTTTAAAGCATTTATACAAGATGCTATAATAACTACTGTTTAAATGCTTTCTTCCTGAGCATATTTGGGCTCTCTCTATCTGCAGGTTGTGTTGGCTGCCAATGACATGCCTTCCATCAATGATGTCACTTACACTGAACTGATAGAGATTATAGCAAAGGTGATAGGAAGAACTTGTAGAACTATTATACTGCTTGATTCTTGGTTGTGTCTGACAAGATCTGATTTTCCAGTTGAAGGATGAAAACGGAAAGCTTATGGGTGTCAACACGTCAAATCTTTTGATAGCCAATTCTGGAAATGATTTGCCGGTAAGAATTAAAGTGTTACATTATTTACTTGTATTTCATGTTGAATGGTTGTCTGTCTTTTTCTGAAGGGCACTCTTGGCTGTATAGTAATAGCCCTTTTACTTTTCCATTCCTTGCAGGTTATTGATCTTTCAAGAGTATCCCAAGTGCTAGCCTATCTAGCAAGTGATGCAGACCTAGTAGTATTGGAAGGAATGGTAAGTTCTTTCTAAAATAAAGTTAGTGTTTAAAGAAACAATTGCAAATGGCCAACTGGATATAGATGTATGATTAGGTATAGTGACTTTATTTTTATGCATATCTGGCTTTCATTGATTGTTCTAGGTCAAAAAGAAAAAAAATAGTGTGCTAAAAATGGATAAAGATGGAGTTTGATTGTTGTATCTAGTCTAGGAATGACAAAGGCTTGACATGTTTCGAGTGTTGTTGGATCTTTTGACTGACCGAGAATAATGGAAAGAAAAGATAGCCACATTAATGAGCTGGGCTAGCATGTTCTAATTCATTGTTATAATTGAATTCAATAGTTTGAAGAAATGCATGACTCTCCAATGTGTGCACTTATAACCTTTACTGCTTTTGGCAGGGCCGTGGGATAGAGACAAATCTTTATGCCCAGTTTAAATGCGACTCTCTCAAGATTGGGATGGTAATTATTTGAATTGTATTTGTTTATTTTTGAGGATTTCAATTCACGTGCGTTGTTTTATAGTCTTGCCAAGCTTGTAACCAATTTTTGTTTTCTTTTTAAACAGGTGAAACATCCAGAGGTTGCTCAGTTCCTTGGGGGACGGCTTTACGATTGTGTTTTCAAGTACAATGAAGTCGTGAGTTAAAATTTTGATTCTTGTTTGTACTACAACCCAATTTATTCCGAGTCAACCGTTCAATATACATATATTTTCGGCCTCATCGCCTAGAACATATCCATGAACTATAGAATTCAGTTTTTTAAATCAATAAAGAAGCACAAAACTGATTACATGCTTCTTCTTTTTTTCATTTTGCTATAAATGTATGTGAGGTGTGGTATCTTTTGTATGTGAGTTTCTGTTGCACAGGCATGGTAGTCTTGGTTTCTTCTGTGTTTACAAACTGTGTGACATGGTAGTCTTGGTTTCTATATGAACTTTGATCTCATTTTATTGATGGACAAGGGTAAAATAAACCAATTTCACCAATCAAGGAACTGCCAGAAAGAACAGAAAAACACGAAAGAATATTGATGTCACTTCTCTTTAGTGGGATATGAAGCCATTTTGTTGATCCCACATAGCCCTTCAGGTTTGCCTGTGTTTCTCTTCATCCTTATGTAGCCTCTTTCACCCCACTTGGGTCCCCAGGAATTTTTCACAATGATATAATCTATCTCCCCTTTGATGAACCGTATCCAACTGCTGCTGCTGCTCCAGGACCCAGACTTGCTCCACAAGATCCGCTGAACACCCCCTTTAAGAGGCTTTGCTCGTCATCTTGTGGCACATCATGGTAACCAGTAATAGGTACCACCTCCATTTCTTCCTGAAGACAACAAACAAATTGGTAGTAAACAAATTCTATCCGTCGTATTCAACAATTGAATGCATTATTAGTTACTCCTAAGCATCTACCTTCTTTACGTCACAAGTGCCTTCCTCCATGAGATATGGGTAGTCTTCCTCTTTGTGGAGTCCACCATTGCTGACTATGAACTCAAAAGCATAATCCGTGAGGCCTCCATTGCAGCCATTATTAAAACTTGTGTCGCAATCGACCAGCTGCTGCCCAGACAAATAAGTTAGATTTCCCGTGACAATCTGGTTTATGCTTTCAACAGTTGCAACTGTTGAGAATGCCCAGCAACTGTCACAGGAACCTTGGTTCTTCACAGGAGTAACAGGTCCTTACTTTCTCCAGTCAACAGATTTGGGCAAGTCCACAGCATCTCTGTAACTGAAGTCTTGAGAGCTTTTCTTCCTAGGAAACTCATGATACAATCCAAAGTACTTGCTCTTGAACTCCCATGGCTCAGGTCTGCAAGCTCATTCAACCCAAGCCAGTAGCTAGTAATCTCCTTGTTTCTTTGGTCAATGTGCTTCAAGTTGTCTTTGAACACCTCGAACCCATGCAGCTTCTCATCGAGACAATTGTAAGCCTTTCCATGTCTAGAAACCCATAATTCAAATAGCTCAACAAGTATAAACAGAAGTCAAGTGTTCTGGTGAGTAACCCACAGTTGAAAAATCACGGGCTGGAACCAAACATCCAAAAAGCGACGCCAAGAAGGTGAGGTGAGAAAAAATAAATCTCTAAAACTGAGAGATCCATTGAGATAGAGAAATATAATAGTAAAATGAGAGACGAGAACTGAGAAGAAGAGATGGGTGAAGATTAGGGAGGGGGTGGGGGTGTTATATATAGCTTTGGTTTTCAAGTGCTACTTCCTTGTGAAGTATTTGGAATAATAGTTTTCAAATCAGTCTCAGCATTCTCATTTTTTTTTCAGTATCAAATGAGAATATTGTAATGTCTGTCCAATTTTTTGTTTCTTTTTAAGATGTTGAAACATCAGGGACGGCTTTACGATTTTGTTTTCAAGCACAATGAAGCTGTGAGTTGAAGAGATTCTTGTTTGCACTGATTTCTTCGGAGGCGCCAATTCAACTGCCTGCCTTGATATTTCCATGAACTTATAAATATATAACACCCGGTGCTTAATTTGAATTAAGAAAGAAGCATGAATCTGATCATGAGCTAGCATGCATTCTCTTTTCAATTTTGCTGTACAAATGTTTCTGAGCTGTGGTGTGAGCTCTTGTAGGCATCACGTTTGTAAACGTGCAGTCCGTGGAGCTTCGTTATTAGTTTTTGTTCCAGTACTCTCTCTCTCTAGTTGTGGCTAGGAGGAATAATATATTTCTACATGAAATTTCATCTCATTTCACTCACCGAACAAACCGATTGCATTTTCATCAATCAAGAGACTCTTGGAAGAAGAATCAAATTACGAAAGCACTTGGATGTTCTTTGGTGGAATATGAAGCCAGTTAGCTTGTTTGTTGATCCCACGGAGCCCTTCATGTTTGCCCGTCTGTAGCCATGAACTCTTCACAACGATGTAGTCTATCCCCTCCGACGAACCATACATCCAGCTGCTGCTGCTGTTGCTGTTGCTGCATGATTTAGATGTTCTCCCACCACAAGGTCCCCGCGAACATCGAAAGCCCACCTCAAATACGGCTTCTTACAGATGTGAAAGAATTCTCAATATTCTTACCTACCCCCCTAATATATAGAACTTTAAATCCCTAGCAGAAGACTCAATATATAGATGATGATGCACTGAGAGGCTGGTGAGCTAGTGCCTCCATCTTGAAGAGGTTTTGTTCTTCTTTTATCTGCACATGACGGTACTAACCACTAATAGCTAGTTACTACCTCCCTCCTTTTCTTCCTCAAGACAAGGAACAAAGAGGTTTTAGACATAAACGATCCATCATTCCATTGTATACATACAGCAATGGAAATGCAATTCATGTTACATAAAAGATTTTCATCGCAAGTGCCTTCTTCCATGCATGCGATATGGGTAGTCAATTCCTCTCTGTGGAGTCCGTTGTAGAGCATGAACTCAAAGGCATGATCAATGTTGCCTCCTCCGTTGCAGCCATTATTGAATTTCATGGCGCGATCGATCAGCTGTTGCTCAGACAATGAAGTTAAATTCCCTGTGACAATCTGATTTATGCCTTTAACAGCTGCAACTGCTGAGAATGCCAAGCAACCACCTTGACCGGAGTAATAATTAAAGGTTATTATTTATTTATTTAATATATTAGAATAATATTTTTTTTATTTTTTTTAAATATTAAAAAAAAAACCAAACCAGAACACAGCTCTCCTCCTCTTCTATGTGGCAACCATGATTATTTAATTAATCCATTCGAACAAAAAATAATAAGAAATTCAAGGACTGAGTTATAATTAATTTCAAAACGGAATCCGTCATCACATCCTTTCGTCAATTGGTGTTTATCAATAAAATTAAAAAGATTGCCACGTCATATCTTTAATTTCATCATAAAATTTCTGTTGTGTGTATATATATATTCTGATTCTTGGGAAAAATTAACCTTGATCGATCCCTGTATTTGATTTTTTTTTCTTACAAAGAGGTTATTCTTTGAAAGTCTCTCTGTACTATCGTAATTTTCCAACAAATAAAAGGGGAGGTTAGAGCTGAGAAGAAGAGGTGGATGAAAGATTAATTATCCTTGTTTATTTTTATAATTGGACATTGATAAAGATATTTGAAGAATTCCATATTAATTAAGTGATATGGCATTATATAGATATATAAATGGTGTTCCGTCAATCATTTCTTTAATTTTATATCTATGCTTATAATTATTATCTTATGTTTTATTATTTGAATTCTTATTCTTATTATTATTATTTTTATTTTTAATAGCAGGCGTCATCTCAATTAATTATCCTTTTAGTTTAGTTTAACAGTCACTCAAGGAAGGTAGTATTCCTCACAAGGAAGCAAGGACACAGCTCTCCTACACAGACAAGAGGAGGATTTCAAAACGAAAGACTATTATATATATATATACATATATAAAATGTAAGAACCATTCATTGCATGGACCCCACCATGCGCCCCATCAGCATCCACCCATCCTTCCCACGACAACGAGTAAACCAGCCTGTGCTCTAGCTGTTAACACTTTGTAATCTTTCACATCCCTCTCCCTAACTTTCTTCTCCTCTGCTCTCTACTCTTTCTACCTAATCTCCCTCCTTCCTTCCATCACCACTGGCTACCTCTACTGCTATCCCAACTCTTTAATCCTCCTCCTCCTCTTCTTCCTGTAATATTAATAACAATGAGCTCCATTGTCCAGAGCTTTCAAAAGAGAAACAATTCTGCTGCTCTCCCAGTCTCACAAACTCACTCCTCTAAAGACCAGGCTGTAGCCGGTCTACGTAGAAGACTCTCCTCTCTTTCCCTCAAGATCCAGCCCATCTCTTCCCCTGCTACTCAATGGGCATTTCAAAGATCCAAATCTGTGTCGGCCATGGGGGAATACGCTGGCAGCTCCGTTAAGAAATGGTGGGACTGGGGCTGGTCTTGGATCCTTTCAAGAAAGCCCGTTTTTGCTCAAGATCTTGAAATGAATGAAGAAGAGACCAGGGTTCTCGGTTGTCACAGCAAGGGGAGCTGGAGACATGTGTTCTATAAGTTCAGGTCCGAGGTAATAAAGCTTGCGAGGTCTGGAGATAAAGCTGTCCTTCCTCAAACTTGCAGGACGTCTGATCATTCCTTCAGTTACTCCAAGAATCTTGATGCTGGCCATTGAGAAAGCAGCAATCTCGCGATCTTCAACATTTGGAGGTGTTCGAAGGAAGCTGATCAAGCCTTGGATAATTTGTTCAATAAGATCACAATTTAAGAATTCAAGATTCAGATCAAGAAATAGGATTCTTTTTTTGTATGTTTCTTTTCTTTAATTTTTTCTTGTCAATGCTTGTCCATGGGAGTTACTGGTGGCTGCAAGTAATTACATACCTGGAAGAGTATAGTACTTCTGGCCGGTATTGATACAAGTGATATTGGTTTAGAGAGATCGATCGATTCATCCATAATCAAATTCATTGGCAAGCTAGCTAGCTAGCTAGGAAGAGGAATGAGTCAACGTATCTTTCAAGATTAAGGAGCCACCAGTTCCGATTGCCCATTGCCAGCCAAAGATTGTTCTTGCTACTTACTTTGTCAAGCCATGTCGCACTCTACTGTTGTATATGGGTATTTTTATTTATTTATTTATTTATTTATACTCTTGAGGCTTCTATTGTAAGGAAGTATAGATGTGGTGTTGTTGTTCGATGGATTTCTTGTTCAAGCAATATTAAATTACCCTATTTATTTATAATTCTTTCCGCACAAGGAAGCCAGCAAGATTGATTTCCCTTCTCACCGGACACTTTGGGGCCCAAAACCCATCACAAAATGATTTCAGTCCACATAAGAATTGTTGAGTGACGTTGATGTACGTATCAATTTATTATGTGTACGTATTTTCATGTATAGTTTTTGCCGTATAACATTAATGCTTTTAATTCTCCCTCTCTTAATTTTGTGGCCTTTTTATGCTACTAATTAATTAATTAATTATTGAAGTT
>Ga0325403_1000541_pt1 | contig 27205 bp, 17 predicted proteins | sample PopdelMetagenome_19_FD_205665 | JGI IMG/M metagenome (GOLD analysis project Ga0325403, IMG submission 205665) | Populus deltoides microbial communities from Bellville, Georgia, United States - Xylem-PdKOR-R4 | ecosystem: Host-associated > Plants > Phyllosphere > Stem > Wood/Secondary xylem... | reverse complement strand
TTAAGGAACATTGAGGTTTACTCTTTTAAGTATTGCAGTTTTAACATCCTTTTCTGTTTGAATTTAAAATAATGATTATGCTTCAATAGCACTGCATTTAGAAATAAAAATCTTCAATCCATTTTAGTTAAACTAGAGATTGAATCGGATTTGGATAGTGATAAACTTATTTTTAACATGCCTACAAAACCCTGATGATCCTCTTCTTTTGTGCGCACTTAAAGAACAGACTCATCCTTCCTTGGCATGCCCAAAGGGATGACCATCCTACCTAGAGCATGCCCAAAGGGATGACCCTTCTCCCTTGGATCTAGCCTATAGGAAAAGCTCAGCTTCTATGAGACTTATATACATCTGACTTCTTGGACCCTAATCTCCCTATACTTTTTAAGTGTATGAAAGTCTTTTAGGGACACCATATTTCTACCAAACATTAATATAGATGTAAGGAATATTTATACATCATTAAATACTATCAGCGTAAAATTACACTTCAGACCCTCATTTTTATAAAAAGACAAGACTCATTGGCTATAAATACACCTTGAAGCATTCAAATCAATGATTCACAATCTTCATTCTCTACTGCATATATATTTTCAGAGCATCTCTCTCTACAATATTCTTATATTTTCTCTTCCTAAAAGAATACTTATTTAAGTATCGAAGAGTCCCTACCTCTACCAAAGAGGATCTTTTATAGGTACTAACCATAAGTCATATTGGCTTATTAAGCACCAAATATAAGCTATCAACTATCTTGGCTAGAGAGAATGGATGAGATTGCTATGACCAATCAATTAACTGATTATCCAACCAAGGAGCCCTATTCTTAGACTATTTGGATTTTTGAGACTTCATCAGATAGTAAAAAAAGAGAGTATTTTTTCATCTATCATTATATTATCACACTCATATCCTTTCCATATTTAAATATCAAATTTTGTAATAGAAATACCAAATTCTAATAACCAATCCATACCATAGGGATACAAGCCATTGAAAACAAAGTTATATCAGCATACAACTTATTAGTTAAGATGTTGTTTGGTATAGTTTTTATTTTTTCTTTTCTGCTTTAAAAAAAAACAAATTGAAAACAAGGTTTGAAATATGTTTTTTTGCTTAAAAAAATGCCTTTCAGAGTTTCTAAAAGTTGTCTTTTACATTAGTAATCTATGATTTAAGACTTAGATTGGGTACGAGATGCCTCAATGGCTAGACTAGGATTGAATCCAAGATGTTAGGGTAGGCTGATATTGAATCAAATGTGAACTCGACCGAATCCAAGATTCTTAAGGGTCATGCTATAACTAGATCTATAATGATGGGGTCAGGTTAGGATGACATCAGTTCAAGGCATCGAGGGTCAGGTTAGTATCAATTCTAAAGCACCCGATGGTTGGTGGGGTTGAGGCAACAAGGGTCAAGTGGGGACTAGTTTTGTTCTCCTAGGTGTTGGGTCATATTAGGGTTTGGGGTGCTCAACATCAAGTTGAGATTGGCTTCGATGCGCCTAAAAGAGGGGCCAAGAATGGGTTCGAGGCATTTGAAGTTGTGACTAGGACTGATTCGAGGAGATTGGGGCGAGGTCAAGAATGAATTAGGACATTTAAAGGCAGACCAAGATCCGGTTTGGTTTGGATTTGAGGCAACCATAAATTAGGATAAAAAGGCATCGAGGGCATCAAAGGTTAAGACCAAAATGCTTGGAGTCAAATAAAGACTAGGTCCAAGACAACTTTTGTCAAAAACGATGTGATCGAGCACAGACTTAGGATTTAGACAGGGATAAGATCATATATACCTTAGAACTCTAGATAGCATGAGCATTAGTTATACTCGAATTCTAGTATTTGATTGAAATAAAGTACATTTTCTAGAAAAAAAATTGTCTATAAACTTCTTTATTTCTTTCCTAGTTATTAAAATATTTAGTCAAATAATTTTTTTTCTTTTTACTTGTGTGTTTGATAAATCTGGGAGCTTTTAACAAATGTTATCAAATAAATTGCTTTTATATAAACAAAATTCGCCTCACAGTTATATATTTCATAATACTAACCCTTCCAATCAACCCAAAAACTAAAAGTTGTTTTTTCTTCTCATAATTGATATTACAAGGTAGCTATTAGGATCTTGAGAAAATAACATCTCAATTGTTAGCTTTTATCCTTAAATCTAAAAGGGAAGTTTTTGTTTATTAAAAAACTAAACCATAAAAAATATTTTGGACTTCATAATAGAGTTTGATCCATTTTCAGTAATAAATCCACTTCATCCCTTTCAAACTAGAGACATTGAAATCTCTTTGTTTAAATCCTAAATTTTAACGAATGAGCCATCCCAAGAAACACTAATCAATATCTTTAAATAAATTTCTTTACTTTCAAAATAATAAGTTATGAACATCAGAATCTTCAAGTTGAGAAAGCTCAAAAACCTTTTGGATATATGTAATAACATTAAAAATCCCATTATTGAGAAAGTAAGAGATAATTGATGTCACATGTATGCAGCATCATGGTGATCATCCTCCGGATCAGGATTTAAGGTGTGGAAAGAATAAGAAATTCTTATCCTTTCATTGCTTTAAAGTTTGGAATCACCATCTATTGTTTTAGTCATTAGCCCTAATCAGTCTATAAAGTTTGGATAATGAGACTAATTGTGTATTGAAAATACAATATTACTCTTCATATAATGTAAACCCTAGTTAGAATTTTTCCTAAGTTAGTAAAATACTAAAATTTAATCCAAAGATAAAATGAGTTAAATTAAATTAAAGAAATTTAATTAGACAAAAAAGGTGAAATTGAATGAAATGAAAAGATATTACTACATTAATTTTTTAGAAAGGAAAATTAGTGGGGACAAAATGAAATGCATAAGACAAAGTGGGGTAAATGTGTGAAAAAAAAATTTAAATTATAAATACTCCTTTCCAGTTTCCACCTTTATAGCTCACAGTTTACAAGAGAAAAAAAAAAAGGAGGGGTTAAGGTTCTTTGATTCTTCTCCTTAATTTTTGATGAAATCACTTAGAAAAGACTAAATTAGAGTGATCAAAAAGAGAAATTCAGGTGGGTTAGAGAGTTTTAAAACTTGAAAGTTAGGGTTTGAGAAGAATTAAAGGAAGGGAGGAAAAAATTAAGAGAACTTAGGTTATTCTTACATTCTTCACTTGAATTAGCATCCATTTAAGGTAAGAAATTAATCTGAAGAGATTAGTTTGGATGATTATGGGATATATAAAATGTTGAATACATTAGTGTTATGTAAAAATTGGTTGTTTGAAATGTTGTTTTTGTGATTGAATGATGTTTATTATGATTAGGTAAGGATTCAATTGAAATAATTGAAGAGAATAATTCTTCCACTTAACTGGCTAAGTTTCGGCCCAGGTAGAAATTAAAAGGGTTAGGATTAGTTGATGTAATTGTCTTGAAATTCATATAAAATTATGTTAGTATTGGTATTTAATAAGTGAACAAGATGTAAATTTTGCAAATTGAAAAAGGAAGCTCACCATTATAACCATGAAATATTTGAACAAGTCTTGTTCAGATAGAGGGATTTTAAATGTTTAAATTGATAAGGAATTTATGTTTAAATGTGTTGTTTGAAGAATTTAAGAGGTTGATAATAGATTAATTATGAGAAATTAGAAAGAAAATCCCCCTCACCATGAACAAAGGTTTTGGCCAACATTATATATAAAAGAATTGGATTCATGAGGTTGAGTTGATGTGTAAATTGATGTAGAGTTGCATTGGTTTACAAGTGAAATGACTTACTAATGAGTAAATTATAGAAATTTGAAAATATTTAGTACCTTTTTTCCCTATAAACTTGTTTGAGCAAAGGGGTTGTGTAGGTAGCTTAAATTAATTAAATTTAATTCATGTTGAATTGTGTTAGTTAGATACTAAATGAATGAGTAATGTATGAATTGTAAAGAAATTGAGAACAACACATGCATTCTTTAGGAAAGGAAGTTTTGGTTACATACTAAGTAAAAAGGGATATGATTTTTTTTATATCTAATTGATGGTTAAATGATGTTCACATATGCTAAAAAAAATAGAGGATAAAGTTTAGACAAAGTGTTAATTGTAATGAATATGAATGAAACCATATATCCCTTTTCCGTATTAGGTTCAACCAAGACCCAAATAAAATGGGGGAATGAATTGTTGTATTAATGTGTATGATTGATTATTTAATAATTGGGTGATGCATGGAATTTTAAGAAACTTTAAAGAATTCATTGTCTTTCTTGTGTAGGTTTGGCCATGAGAGAGTAAAGGGAATAACGGTTAGAATTAATTAAATTGGTGTAAAAATTGTGTTATAAGATGTTAAGTAGAATGTGTAATATTGTATAAATCATGTGTCAAGTCGCTTGGAGTTAATAAATGAAAATGTTTTTTCTTTGACGGTAGTTTCAACCAAAGTAGAATAAAGGAATAATGGATTAGTTTGACTAACTTGATGAGAAAATATTATTTAAAAGTGTTAATTGATGAGTTTATTTGAGGGTAGGGAATTTTATTAGAAATAAAATTCATACCTCTTTTATAAAACAATGGATTTAAATTGTACAAAGAAAATATATGTAATGCTACCTATATGAAATAAAATGGTATGTTAAATGATATGTTAATGAAAAGTATTTAAGCATGGAAAACTTTATATTTTCCTTATCATTAATTTGAAACTGGAACTTGAAATGAGAATTTAAATTGGATTCCCATAGTAATTGAATTGTATATGATGTGTTGTTTCTATTGGTACAAAAGAGACCGCATGATTCATTCAGCAATAGGGGATTTCTGCTTGAACACAAGCATTAGGTAGATACTTTGCACAACAACCATTTATTTTGCTCAAATTTTTTAATTTTGAATAACTGCAATTTCTTTAAATATGTTATAAATTTATATAAATTATGATATAAGCAATGAAAAATTGACTAGTTATCCTAAATGAGACTAGTGATGTTAGCTTGTCTGACAATCAAGATTTTATATTTGACTAGTTATCCTGAATGGAACTAGTGGTGAAACTAGTGGTGTCAATTTGTCTGATGACCAAAATTTATATTTCACTAGTTACCCTGAATGAAACAAACTAGTGACATCAACTTGTATTACAATCAAAACTTATAGACTACTAACAATAGTATAAATTTATAATTCTTAAATATTAAATGTAAATAGAGAGAGAGAACAAGGTTATTTTATTTACTATGGGCTTAATTTGTCTTTTTAATATTGAAAATGTGTTATATGTAAATTAATAAATTCTAATATTAAAAATAAATAAATAAATTTTTTTATTTTTAAAATTCATGCCAAGTTCTAATGAATATTTATAGATTAGTTGTAAAATTCATTAATTTATTTTTCTTAAAATACAATATTTTTATTTTACAAAAACATGAATAAAAATTATCTTACAATTTGGCCATATGTAATTTTAAACATAAATATTTTTTTTAAGAAGTATTTGTATTTTTTTTATATTTTAAATTGATTTATTTAGTACTAGAAAAATATTTTACATATAAATTCATGGTCTCAAATATTAAACATAAAAGGTTTTAAAAAAGTATAAAAAATCCAAAATCAATTGCAAAATGGTCACCTAAAGATAAAAAAAAAAATAAAGCTGTGAAAAATGTGTTAAAAAATGTTTCCCAAAACACTCTTAATTAAAAAAAAAAACACAATTTAAGAATTACTTTAAAAACGTGTTTACCAAACATGGCTTAGAAACCTAAAAATATAATTTTTTACTTTGATAAATTTCGGCTTAGCAAAACATGGTTTTAGATTCTAAAAGCTGTGGATCGGCTTCTCAGCCTAACTCAAGACCTCTGCTAAACCCAAGCCCTCATAAGGCATACTTTTTGCCCAAAACCAACGCAGGCCTTTTCCAATGGAAACAAATGGGCTTAAGGAACGCCGAATAGCACAGCCTTTCTTCTTTAAAACAAGTGACTTTGGAAAGCCTAATCCATAAGCAAAAACTGAGAAAAATTTTTCCTGTTTAATAGATCAAACCCACCAGTTTGGATGAACATAACCCAGTACCTTCTTATTTTTCTAGTCATGAAAAACTTTGGCAAGTACCACTTACCATGACCTTTTCTCCTAGGCATCCACATGAACAAGCTCCCGTTTTAGGTCCTGAAGTTTTCAATCGCTTGGAATGGGAAAAATTGGTTGCTGTTGCGTTGGAGGAGCTCACGGTTCTGTTGATGACGGGTGTGGAAGGTGCAGACAGTTGCGATAGTACTGTAGCAATAATAAAGATCGGAACTTCATCTTTTCAAATGGTTGCTAGACTTCTCCCATGCATGCTCTTGTGTAGTGGTAGTGGAAGTTCTTGAAGAGTACATAATAGCGCGCAACGAGAGTGGACTAGTGTATTAAATTTCGAGACCCAAGCTCCTTCACCTTAAAACAGATGCCAACTTTAAGAAATCATGTCAATGTTGTATCGCAACGAAGGAGAGGGTTAGAGGTATAGTATTAGCTGGCCGAAAAGTAGTATAGGTCGGGCTGTTATCAAGAAAATGCTCGGGTCTGAGATGTAGGTGTAATGCTCTTTGTGATGGGAAAATGGTTAAAGGCTAAGTTATTTTATTGAAAGGTGGATGCTGGCCATGTACTATGGGGAGGAGCTGTGGCTGAGATGATGGTGTTTCGGTTGTTAATGCTAAGGTTTGTAATCTTGCAATGGTTCGAGTGTTTGGAAAAGGGTGTAAAGGTTTTTTATTTTTTATTTTTTATTTTTTTAGGGTGAAAACCAGGGCTTGATATATGGAATAGCATGCAGTATGGTGATGCATGGTCCTCGATCCCCCCTCCTTCTTGTTAAGGTTTCATGGGGGTTTTGGTGGCCGGAGAGGATGATTCTAGAGGTTGGGAGCTGGTTGAACCTGGACCTCTGATGTTGGAGAGGAGATGACAGCCATCGATTAAAGATGAGGCTCCCTGCTTGTCCTGTTTTAAAGCTGGCAAGGCATGAACACCAGTTGTTTTTATTGTTTTAGCAGATCGATATGGCTGGTTGAGTGGTCATTTTGTTGTCTAGTGAGAGAGGCTTAGGGACGAAGGAAAAAAATTTGATTGTTAATGGATGTTGTGGAGGTGAGTTTTGCGATGATGGTGAAATAAATCTTGAAAGGTGATTATCCAGCCATGTTTTTCGGGCTTAAGAGAAAGAAGATGAATAGTGGTCACGTGATAAGTGGTCTAGCCTTAATATTTTTTTCTTCCTCAGAATAAACCGAAACGGCGCTGTTTTAAGCCCAGGTAAGGTTTTGTTTTGTTTTGTTTTGTTTTGGTTACCCTATGTTAGTTAGGGTTTTAATCTTCCATTTTGTTTTTATTGCAACCCTTAATCTTTTGCAAGTAAACTCTCAATTGATCTTTATTTTTAGGAATCGTTTTAATTTTACCCCTAGAATCTTTCAACTGGTCCCTCTAATTTCAGTGTCTTATGCAATATGTTCCTTTGCCTTGAAACTCTTCAATTTTATCCCTAAATGGCCATTCAAACTCTTAATTCTTCCTATTAACCAACAAAACTCTTAATTCTTACAATGTCACCCTTGAATCCAATCAATTTTGGTCACTGAATGTACATGTCTTTAGCACCTTGGTTAATGATTTTGAATTTCTTCAATTAAACACCTAATTGGCCTTCAAACTTTCTTTTCTTTGCAATTAAGCCCATCACTAAACTACTTAGGCACTTATAAAGTTCAATTAGGTCCCTGATCTTTCAATTATTGCAAGTTGACCCAAATTAGGTTTCCAAATTTAATTTTTTTTAATTGAATCCTTAATTGAGTCAATTAAACTCATTAAAGTTTAATTGATTCTTTCAATTTTAGCCAAATTTTAATTAAACCTATGACTTCAATTGTAAGACGAAATTTTAAGGGTTTACAGCAATCAAATTAAGAAGGAGAACAATGAATCTACGATACTGGATTTTCTCTCTTCTAGAACCAGGAAAGTTAGTTGACTCACTGTTTCTCTGACTAACTCAACGTTCATGTCTCGACTACTTATGCAAACCATTGAAAGTATGCTCTCATCTCCACTCATTTTCCTGTAAACATACTCCCTGTTAGAGAATTAGCTTATCTTTGTGCTTTCTCTAATGTACGATATCCCTTTGTCAGATCAACCTTTTGCTTTATATCAGCATTAAATTATCTCGTGTAGAGTAAAACGATCAGAGATCACAGATCATGGCCACCTCTAGTGACGACAACAGAATAGAGTATGCTGAAGATGAGTCTTATCAGTCAACAATGCATGACAAAAGATCATTCTCCGGGGAGGCAGTGAGTTCTGAACTTGAAGACATATGATCTAATAAGGAGTTGTCCAGATCTAAGCGAATCCTAAGAGCCACGTGGGTTGAACTGAAAATCCTCTTTCCTCTAGCAGCACCAGCAATTGTGGTTTACATGCTCAATTATCTTGTTTCCATATCAACTCAAATGTTTTGTGGTCATCTTGGCAATCTTGAACTTGCTGCTGCCTCTCTTGGCAACATTGGTGTCCAAGGTTTTGTCTTTGGAATTATGGTATAGTCTCGAAAATTAAAGTTCCATGTAAATTAAAACAAATGGTAGCATCAATTGTGCTTTATACAACCGATACATTCTGATCGTATGTAGATTACTTGTTCTTGTCCGAATATAAAATTCATTACAAAGCACGATCTGAATGCATCAATTATGTACTAGCTGTTTATTTCAAATAGTTTGTTTCTTTCTAAAAAAAAATTTACATGCAGTTGGGAATGGGAAGTGCAGTGGAGACACTATGTGGGCAAGCGTATGGAGCAAACAAGTATGAAATGGTAGGCGTATATATGCAAAGATCGACGATTCTCCTCACTTTAACTGGGCTTATACTTATGTTTATCTACATCTTTTGCAAGCCCTATCTTACTTGGACTACACGAATCACCTGCCATTGCATCTGCAGCTGCACCTTTTGTCTATGGTCTAATTCCTCAAATCTTTGCTTATTCTTGCATTTTCCCCATACAAAAGTTCTTGCAAGCGCAAAGTGTAATTTTCCCTAGTACATGCATATCAGCTACTGCTCTTGTGCTGCATCTAATACTATGTTGGGTTGTAATTTTCAAGCTTGGAGGAGGGTTGTTGGGTGCATCATTGGTAACTAGTTTTTCATGGTGGGTTATAGTGGTGGCCCAGTTTGTTTACATTCTAGTAAGCACGAAGTTCAAGCACACATGGAGGGGATTTAGCATACAGGCATTCATGTAAAGATATCAACGGTCCTGATGATGTCAAGTGTCAGAAGATTAGCAATTAATATTGTTACAATGCTGTTAGTATTTTTTATTACAAAAAGAGAATCTGTTAGCATTAATATTGTGTGTAAAAGGAAGAATATTCTTTCCAATACTACATATATAAACTGAGTATGAGTAATGAATACATTAAGCAAAAAGGCAAATAATACAACAGTGCTAGAATTCGTCTTCTGCTTCTCTGTGCATAACAGATTCATATTCATTCATTCTCTGTTCTTCGTTCTTTTCACTCTGTCTTTTTCTTCATTTCTATTTCACTTCTATATAAACATTACTGTCTATCATGGTATCAGAGCGCTGGAACTCTTGATCTTGTGGCCATTAACTTCTGAATTTTGGCTTTATTCTCATCCTCTTCATAAAATTCTCGTGCACTTATTGATGTGCCTATCAGCTATTTGATATATTGCCTCACTAATTCTCTTCTTCAAAACTCTTGTTTTCTATTACTTCGCCGAACATTATAATCTTCAATTTTCTGCTTTCTCCTACATTCTAAAATGGTGACTAGCTCTCAACTTCAGATTATTCAATCTCCTATCACTTCTCTGCTTCCTGCAATCTCTACTGCTATAACAGTGAAGCTTGACGATACAAACTACCTCGTCTGGCAATTTCAAATGAAAATTCTTCTTGAAAGTCATGGAATTCTAGGATTTGTTGATGGTTCTAGAAAATGTCCAAGTCGATTTGATACAGATTCCGATATTGAGGGTGTTGAATCTGATGATCATCAGATTTGGAAAATGCATGACAGAGCACTGATGCAGCTACTTATTGCCACTCTTTCTTCTACTGCCATTTCCTATGTCATTGGCTGCATCAATTCTCATGATATGTGGGTTCAATTACAGGATCGTTTTTCTACAGTAACCAAGGCAAGAATCTTTCAAATGAAGAGTGAACTTCAAACTATCAAGAAAGGTTCAGAACCTGTGTCTCAGTATCTGCAGAGAATTAAAGATGCCCGTGATCATCTCTCTGCCGCTGGAGTTTATTTTGAAGATGAGGATATTGTGATATTGGCTCTTAATGGCCTTTCTTCTTACTATAACACGTTCCGATGTATGGTTCGAGGCAGAGATAATGTGTTATCTCTCAAAGATTTTTGCTCTCAATTGCTTGCTGAAGAAGCTACTATTGAGCAGACCCATTCCTCTTCTCCATTTATCTCTGCTATGCACGTTCAGAATCAAGTGTCTCAAGGCAAGGCTCTGGTTCTTGATGAAGGTAATTCTAATCCTCTTTCTTCCAACTTCAAGTCAGCTCCATCTTCTCAATTTTCCTCTGGCTTCCATGGAGGTTCTAACGGCTATCAGAGTGGTTTCAATGGTCATAACACTGGTGGTTATTTTCACCACCGTGGCTCTCAGTTTAGGGGCCGTGGTAGAGGTCGCCATACTTTCCAATCTGGCCAACGATATTATCCTGCTCAACCAAGCTCTAATCCCGGTATTCTTGGTCCTGGAACTGATATGCCTACTTGCCAAATCTGTGGTAAGAGAGGTCATGTTGCTGCCGATTGTTATCAACGTCACAACCAATCCTCAGCCTTTACCTCTTCTGTTCAATGTCAAATTTGCTGGAAATATGGGCATTCTGTCATCCAATGTTATCATAGAGGCAACTTCTCCTATCAAGGCCGTCCTCCTTCCATCAATCTTAGTGCTATGGCTGCTACCTTTCCTCCATCTCCTGAACCATTTTGGGTGGCTGATACTGGTGCCACAGCTCATATGACATCTGATTTGTCTCACCTTCAGGAGGCTACTTCTTACTCTGGTCCTGATGCTATTACCACTGCCGGTGGTTCAGGTTTGAGCATTTCTAGTATTGGCTCTTCTGTTTTGCTTATTCCACAATGCTCCTTACAATTACACCAAGTGTTGCATGTTCCTATGCTATCTCAACATCTGTTGTCAGTTTATAGGTTGTGTAAAGATAATCAGTGTCGATTTATTTGTGATGACTTTGGTTTTTGGATTCAGGACAAAATCACGAGGAATGTCCTTCTCAAGGGCCTGTGTAGTAATGGTTTATATCCTATTCCTTTTTCTGTTTCTTCTAGTTCCCAAACACCTTTTTAACTTGCATCATCATCCCATCGTAATCAGTCTTGCTATCTTGGTCAACATGTTCAAACCAGTCTTTGGCACAAGCGATTTGGTCATCCCTCTAATAGCATCACGTCCACTCTTCTCACTCAGTCTCAGATTCCCTTCACTTTCGATCCTACCAAGTCTGTTTGTACCACTTGTTTAGAGGGCATAATTACTAAGCTTCCTTTTCCGTATCCAGCTGTTAAGTCTATTCACCCTTTAGAAATCATACATAGTGATGTTTGGGGCCCTGCACCCGTAATGTCTGTTGATGGTTTTAGATATTATGTTAGTTTTGTTGATGAATGTACACGGTACTCTTGGATTTTTCCAATGATCAATAAAGGAGAGGTTTATTCTATTTTTGTCCATTTCCATACATTTCTAGTTACTCAATTTTCTGCTACACTTAGGATCTTTCAAAGTGATGGAGGTGGTGAATATATTAGCACCAACTTCAAAAACTATCTTCATACCAAGGGCATTGTTCATCAAATGTCATGTCCCTATACCCCTAAACAAAATGGTCTTGCTGAGAGAAAGCATAGACATATTGTGGAAACCGTCGTCACTTTATTACAAACTGCCCATCTCCCTAATAAATTCTGGTTTCATGCTTGTGCTACTTCCATCTATTTGATTAATCGATTGCCTTGTCAACTTCTACGGCTGAAATCTCCTTTTTTCTTGCTGTATGGTTCTTCCCCTGTCATTCATAACTTGCGCATCTTTGGTTGTGCTTGTTTCCCTTTACTTCGGCCTTACAACACTAATAAACTCCAGCCAAAAACTTTCACATGCATCTTTTTGGGCTATGCTGGCCAATATAAATGGTATATTTGTTTTTCCCTTCATACCAATCGCATCTTTGTGTCTCGCCATGTCCTCTTTGATGAATCATTGTTTCCTTATATCTCTGTGCCTATGCCTGCAGTCTCTCCTTCTCTGCATGTGTCTGCTGTCTCTCCTTCTTCCCCATCTGTCTCTCTTCATAACTCTGTTTTGCCTCTTGTTTCTTCTTCTCCTTCCTTTTCTTCTACTCCTTCTGAATCATTCCCTTCTTTGTCACCTGGTCTGTCTTCACAGCCTTCATCTGCCTTGCACTCCCCTGCACATTCTCCTCTCCCTGTGGATCCTGATTTCCACCCTGAGCGCCTGTGTGTAGTTCTGCCTCTCTCCCCCATGAATCTTCATCCCATGACTACCAGGTCTAAAAGTGGCATTTCTAAGAAAAAAGCCTATTCTGCCACTGTTCAATCTCTTGCTCTTTCTCAGGTTGAACCTCGTTCCTTCAAGATTGCTTCTGCCACTGTTGAATGGCAATCAACCATGCAAGAGGAAATTGAGGCCCTTCATGCCCAGGGTACTTGGGACCTTGTTGCTTTGCCACCTGACAAAAATCTTGTTGGCTGTAAGTGGGTCTACCGACTGAAGAAGCATGCTGATGGTTCTATAGCTCGCCATAAGGCTTGATTAGTGGCTAAGGGGTTTAGTTAAGAGGAGGGTATTGACTATGGAGAAACCTTCAGTCCTGTGGTGAAACCCACCACTGTTCGTCTAGTTCTTGCCCTTGCAGCTCACTTTAATTGGTCCTTGCGGCAGCTTCATGTGAAGAATGTATTCTTGCATGGCATTCTTCATGAGGAGGTTTATATGACTCAACCTCCGAGCTTTGTTAGTAAGGCTCATCCCTCTGATTTTGTTTACTGGCTGAAGAAGTCTTTGTATGGTCTTAAGCAGGCTCTTCGTGCCTGGAATGAGCGGTTCACCAGTTTTTTACCCAGCTTGGGGTTTCAAGCATCTCTTGCTGATTCCTCTTTATTTGTTCAGCACTCTTCTCATGGCACTCTGATCTTGCTCCTCTATGTTGACGATATCATTCTTACTGGCAGCCATTCCTCTCTTTTTTCGTCTGTTATTGCTGCTTTGTCTCAGGAATTTGACCTCACAGATTTGGGTCCATTGCATCATTTTTTAGGGCTGCAGATTTCCTATCTGCCCTCTGGTTTACTTGTGTCTCAAACTAGCTATATTACTGACTTACTTGATAGGGTTGATTTGTAGAATTCAAAAGCTTGTGCTACTCCTTGTCTTCCTCATCATCACCTGCTCAAGGATGACGGCCAACCATATTCTAATCCGCAGCAATACAGGAGCATTGTGGGAGCCTTGCAGTATCTCACTTTCACAAGGCGTGATATTGCATTTTCAGTGAATCAAGCTTGCCAGTTCATGCATAATCCAATGGTCTCTCATGTTGTCGCAGTCAAACGTATTTTGCGATATCTCAAAAGTACCCTACATCTTGGCCTTCACTTTCATCCTAGTCCTCTTCATTTGCAGGCCTACAGTGATGCCGACTGGGCTGGAGATCCTAATGACCGCCGGTCTGTCTCTGGTTCTCTTGTCTATTTTGGTTCTAGTCCTATTTCTTGGGCTTCTAAGAAACAACATACTATTTCTCGTTCGTCTACGGAGGCTGAATATCGCGCTCTCGCTATCACTGCTGCAGAGCTTGCCTGGATTCGTCAACTACTTTGTGACATTCATATTCTTTTACTTCTTCCACCTTTAATTCATTGCGATAATATTTCTGCTATCTCCCTTGCTTCCAATCCAGTGTTCCATTCCAGGATGAAACATCTCCAGATCGATTATAATTTTGTTAGGGAGAGGGTTATCATGGGTGATTTACTGGTCCAGCATGTCTCCTCTAGTGATCAGTTTGCTGATATCCTCACCAAAGACCTTTTCATTTCTTTATTTCAGCATCATTGCTCCAATCTCATGCTTGGCTCCTCCCAGCCTGTGATTGAGGGGGCATGTAAAGATATCAACGGTCCTGATGATGCCAAGTGTCAGAAGATTAGCAATTAATATTGTTACAATGCTGTTAGTATTTTTTATTACAAAAGAAGAATCTGTTAGCATTAATATTGTGTGTAAAAGGAAGAATATTCTTTCCAATACTACATATATAAACTGAGTATGAGTAATGAATACATTAAGCAAAAAGGCAAATAATACAACAGTGCTAGAATTCGTCTTCTGCTTCTCTGTGCATAACAGATTCATATTCATTCATTCTCTGTTCTTCGTTCTTTTCACTCTCTGCCTTTTTCTTCATTTCTATTTCACTTCTATATAAACATTACTGTCTATCACTTCACTGGGTTATGGGATTTCTTCAAGTTGTCCCTTGCATCAGGTGTTATGCTATGCCTTGAGCTTTGGTACTACCAAATGCTAACTTTGATCGCTGGATTGCTCAAAAATGCTGAAATTTCCTTGGACGCTCTGTCCATCTGGTAAGCAAGAATCTACTCCATGCATGTACCTAGCTAGTTTGCACGAGATCATTCTTCGTGTGTGTTTGGAACGGTGAATTTAATTGCTTACTTTCTCTTTTATTATCGTTCCCTTCTAAGATGTTTTGATGAATCTCGGATAATTTCAATGCAGCACGACGATAAATGGTTGGTGTATCATGATCTCAGTCAGTTTTCAGGCAGCTGCATGCAAGGTTAGTTTTCCTATATAATTGAGGCTATATATATTTTTTAATATTTGTTACAATTCTGATCTTCAAACCAAACAGTATACTTATTAATTCATTTCTCAATTAGTTCTGAAATAAAATAAATTTTCATTTAGATATTTATTCATTTAGATCCCATGGATAATTTTTGTATAACCATCTTATTCCAATAATTTAAGTTATTAAATTAAGAGCTAGTAATAAAAAAAATTAAAGAATTGATATTATTTTCTGATATACTTTTTCAAAATGAACTTGTATTTAATTTTATTAATTTAATTAAAGAGAATGATAGTGGTGAGAGGCAGAGAACTCAGTTGGAAAGTCCTCTTTGTCAAAGATCACAGAGTCCCTTCAGCAGGGTTAGACCTTTCACAAGATAGCATCTCGTAAGAAAAGAGCCCTTCTCTCAAGAATTAATATCCATTTGTTGCGGATAAGATCCCTGGAGAGTGTTAAGACTGGGAGAACAAAAAAATCATAATTTTTTTGTACTTGATTTAATTAGAAAGAACTCACTCTTTAATTAGAAAGGCTCAAAAATCATCCATGAAATAAGATATTTGAAATTGTGTTTTATAGACAGCTAGCAATTAACATAAATAACGACAATCAGTTTTTCTTTCCTTTTCTCTGTGGTTAATTACAGTGTGAGAGTAAGCAATGAGTTGGGTGCTGGACATCCCAAAGCAACACCATTTTCTATTGTAATAGTAAATTTATGCTCGCTGCTCATCTCTGTGATCTTGGCTGTTGCTGTGCTCTTACTGCGGCATGTCATAAGCTATGCCTCCACTAGCGGTACAGTAGTTGCCGATGCTGTTGCAGAGCTATCTCCTTTCCTCGCAGCCTCCATCGTGCTTAATGGAGTCCAACCTGTTTTATCTGGTACGTAAATGGTGCCATGATTTACGTGGGATAATTTTTGTACACGTTCCTACACTTGCCTTGCGGACGGCTCTTTGTTGTCTTTTAGTGCTTTTCATTGCAAGGGTCTGCGGGCAATTTCAACCGCATCCGCGCGTCGCTTGTACATTAACTCAACTGCCATTGTTTGAAGATCATAGAGAGTAGAGGTTAGACAACACTTTCAGCCATTAAAGTTATTTTGACTTTTTATTTCTTTGAAATCACATTTCAAAGGAGTGGTTGTTGGATGCGGATGACAAGCATTTGTTGCTTATGTCGATGTTGCATGTTACTACATCATTGGCATCCCGTTGGGTTGCGTTCTTGGCTTTGTATGCGACATGGGTACGAAGGTATGTACAGAGCCGTAATGCATCGATGATATTCTCTCTCAACTTTTTATTTTGTTATTGGGATAATTAATATATTTTTCTTATTATGGTACGTAGGGAATATGGATTGGGATGTTAGGAGGCACAATTGTGCAGACTATGGTCTTATTACGGGCTACAATTCGGACAAACTGGGGAAAAGAGGTAGACTTCATAGACACCCACATATATATATATATATATATATATATATATATATATATTCACCATATATTTTGTAAATAATTCTAAAGGGTGGACTCATTAGTCAAATATTTTTGATATTTTTAAGTTTAAATTCTGAAGCTAACACAGAGCGAAAAATCACATGTAGATGTAGAGAATATGTTTTTAAAATCATTAGAAGATTGATTGAATTTAAACGATATATAATCTTAAGAGTGTATATAATTGTGATATGAGAAATGTAAGCTTTGGTTTTTTGTTTTTTTTTTCTTCAGGTGGAGAAAGCTAGAGTCGTTTGGATAAGTGGGATGATAACAAGGAACCGCTTTTGAGGGAGTAAAAATGATATCGGAGCAACTTCAGCAGAAATTTTGTCTCGGATTTAGTAGCCATTTTCAATAAATAGACAGCTAGCCTTATGAAGCAAGGGGTTGACCTTCTATTTTTGTATTCTTTTTCTTTGAATAACTATTGGAATAAATGTAATAATGTTCAAAAGAATTGTGTTTGGAAGTAGACTTCATCAAGCCATTTTAGCCCAGCGAATGATTGAATGATATTTGGGTTAAATAATGGAGGATATTCGTTGTTCAATCCCAGAATCATCGTCAGTCTCATCCCTCTATTGTTTAAATGCTAAACCTTTTAATAAAAATATTAAATCTTGATCATGCATGGAGGCATTCCATGGATATTCAAGCATTTAAAAAGAACCAAATGATCATGAGCTTGCCCCCACAATGATTATAATTATCGGAGTAGCATTTTTTTCATATTTTTTTTGACAATCTATAATCTTTGTTTGATTTTTTATTCTTTTTGGTATTTTAGAAAAGAAAAGGCTAGATGAGATTTCAGTTCCTGATTTATATATTATAATTGTTTAAAAGAAATTCCCTTTACTGATTCATAGGTGCAAAAGTTTTTTTTTTTTTTTGTTCTTTGATTAAGTAAAATAGAAATAGATTCTTTTTCTTTGTTTGTTTTATATTTAATGAATAATTTTTTCCCTGCCCTAATTAAATAAATACAAGCCTTAATTTGCTAGAGGATCAGTCATCCGGCCAAGATCTTTAAAAAATAGATCTACAAAATCCTTCATAGCATTGGTGAAACTCGATCTTCAAAAAATATTTAGTACGTCCTCTCAGATCTCTAAATTCCCCTACCAAGATTACTTTTCTTTCAAATAATGTACACAAACAAGTTTCTTGCTATCATAAATTAATGGGGGTAATGCTCTGCACAACTAGGATCATGGAATGAAGATTTTAACCGTTCAATATCATTCTTAAACTAGATTTGAAGCACACGCTTTGTAGCGAGCCAGATAAAGTTTTTTTAATATAAAAAAATATTAAAAAAGTTTAAAACTCGAGTAATTAGTTTATTGATAATTTAAATAATATAATTAAAAATAAAACAATAATAAATAAACAATCAAAGCAAATAACAACAAAATTTTTTTAAAAAAGAACTCGATTAATTGTGTTGCAAGCCTCGAATCTAACCCTGATAGCAAAGACGCCAATTTACAACAACTTGGCATGATTGCATTAAACCTTGCATCTTCAAATGCAACAAACACATCCTCGTACATCAAGACAACATTGCTTAGTAACAAGACTTTGAACCCTGTCATTGAGCAAGACCTAGAATTATTGCTCAGACCAATACTTGGAGGCCATTTAGCAACTTGATGACTCATTGCCTGCTTTGTTAGCCAATGCTACTAATGAGAGCAGAAATTGCTGGCGTAGAATCGTGCGAGAATGGGTTCAAGAAAAACATTCCTGGCCAACAAATGTTGCTGTCTTTGAGAAACGCAGTTTTTCGCCGGTACTTGTGCAATAACAATATTGTCTTGAGCCAAACAAATGTTGGAAGAAATTAATTAAGAGCTTCAATTGATCATGAGAAGGTCTCAATAGTTGGCATGCACAATAGTTGTAACCACTTATTTTTTTGTGAGCACGAATTAATTTTTGGTACTCACAGTAACATCAAGGCCTATTACAGCTTTAATCTCATAGTAGTTGTATCCTCTGATTTTCGCTAAATTAGTTAGCCTCTCTGGCTTACAATGTTAAAATGGATTCATGGTCCTTCAAATTTCAAAAATTGATTATATTTGTCCTTATAGTTCAATCTTGGTCACATTAGATCTTATAATTTAAGTTATTGGTCACATACAGTCTCTCCAATATCTATATTCATGCCTAATTAATGGTTTGAGAGATTTAATAACTGTGTCAACCTCGTGAAATCCAATGTTTTGGTTAACTTGAGGCTACATGGTAAGAGAAAAATAGAAATTAAAACAACCCGGAATCAAATTTTAATTTTTTTCTAAAAAACAAAATGAAAAGATTAAAATAAAAAAAGAGAATAGTTGAGAGATATTAAACTTTTAAGTTTATTTTTTAATCATTTTTATGACTTTGGAATTCTCAGTTCTATAATTATATTTAGAAAAACAATTTTAATTTTGATCTTTTTTTTATTATTTTATTCAATTTTGCCTCTCAATTATTATTTTTATTCTTTTCTACATGATTTGATGTGTTCGAATGGTATAATTCAAGATATATAAATAATATATTATTTAGTTTTTGAGATAGTAGTTAATTAATGTGTTTATATATTTGAATTCTTTTTTTTTAGATTAAGGAATTCCAGGCTAATAACAGAAACTTGAGTACTTGGAAAAACAGTCTTAATTAGGCCAGGGATTTAAAAACTCTCTGATGATAAAACCGGTATATTTATGTCAAGGTAATAAATGATTTAAAAGAACCTTAAATTCAATGAAAAAAAATATTTATTCTTAAATTTCAAGATGGTTAATGCTCTGAAATCTATATAAGTTTACCTTAAGGGATGAAAAGTTTCGGTGACATTAATGAAGGAGAAACATAATTTACATATTATTAATAAGATAATAAGTATAATAGGCTCCTTAAGAGATCCCGTGTATATTTATGAGTATAAAAAAACAATTACATTGAATATAAAGGGCACATACAATTGTTTAAAATGAAGATGTATAACTGTCTAGCATTCCTATAATATTTTAGATTTAGAGGATTGTTTAATATCAAACATATAGTCTTAGAACATGATAATAATTGAATCCAAATGCTTTGAATCTGATATATTTGTTAAATTCCTACTAATTTATCAAGTCCAAATTTTTTGGATCTTGTAAGCTTAGGAGACCCATTATATTTTTAAAATCTATTTCTATTTACAAAAATCCATAACAAAAATATGTTTACTCATCAATATTGAACTACAAGGTTGGTTGGCAAATCTCCCAATTAAATAGGAAAAGAATCCTTCTTTATTTTGAACAAAACACATCTCATTAAAGTTAGCCATGCACCCTTATAATACTTTCATGCAACTGCCAATCCACCTCATGCCACCTTATATCCTATTTAAGCCATGTTTAACACGGACGTAATTTGGAACTTATTATCAGTCCAATTCATTTACCAGACGGAGTAAATATATTGACAACGGGAGAAAAATTAAATATTAGTAGTTGTTTTTTATGTTTATTTGGAATAAAGCTGATAAAAGAAAAAAAAATCAAATTTGAGACTCAAAAAAATATATAAGAATATATATATGTTCACCCGGCAAAGTGTTTATTTATTTTTTTTCTCTTTTCTCCTTATATTTCTCTTTTAAAAGTAATTATGCCTAGTCGGAACACCATAAAATTTCTCATACCACACTATTTTGCTAAGCCTTTGTCCGTGAATATATATATGCATCAACCCCTTCTGAGACCCATATGCTCCTTGCTTTTAACGCCTTAAATCTACCTAAATGACCACCGCCAAAATGGACAGTAAGGAGTCTCGAGGTGAACTCCAAGAACCCCTTTTACTCTCATCCACAGAACCTGAAACCAATGATCATTATCATGAAGCGGACTCTAGACTTGAAAATGTTCTAAACGACACCAACTTAAGCTACTTCATGCGCCTCGGGTTGGCATCCTGGATCGAACTTAAACTCCTCTTCCGCTTGGCTGCACCAGCAGTTTTTGTTTACTTGATCAACAACTCCTTGTCCTTATCTACCAGAATCTTCTCCGGCCACCTTGGCAATCTTGAGTTTGCCGCTGTCTCTCTTGCCAATAGTGGTGTCCAACTCTTTGTCTATGGCCTCATGGTAATAAGCTAATATCAACTGCGAAACTCGAGGTTTTCTAATTACATAGGTAATCTTAATGGTTTGCTTTTGTGTCTTGATCTTGTAGCTAGGAATGGGGAGTGCTGTGGAAACTCTATGTGGTCAATCTTATGGAGCCCAACGATTTGAAATGCTAGGGACATTTCTTCAAAGAGCTACCGTGGTGCTTACTCTAACAGGGATACCACTGGCTGCAGTATATGTTTTCGCAAAACCAATCTTGATCTTACTTGGTGAACCAACAACAGTAGCATCAGCAGCAGCTGTCTTTGTTTATGGTCTATTACCCCAGATTTTTGCTTATGCTGTGAATTTTCCAATACAAAAATTCCTTCAAGCACAAAGCATAGTGACCCCAAGTGCCATAATATCAGCAATAACACTTGTCTTTCACCTATTCTTAACCTGGCTTGCAGTATACAAGTTAGGGTGGGGATTGATAGGAGCATCGCTTGTTTTAAGCTTGTCATGGTGGATTGTAGTGGCAGCTCAATTTTTATTTATAGTGATGAGTAGGCGGTGCAAGAAGACATGGACTGGCTTTACCAGCCAAGCTTTTAATGGGCTATGGGATTTCCTGAAATTGTCAACGGGATCAGCTGTAATGCTTTGCTTGGAGACATGGTATTTTCAGATTTTAGTCTTGATTGCTGGCCTTCTCAAGAATCCTGAGCTTGCCTTGAACTCTCTTTCTGTGTGGTAAGGAATTGAAATTTGATTCCTTAAGCTTGACAAACCACTCATAATATTTGACTCGGTCTAGACAAACCACTCATATAAAGATTTGAACTTTCTTCACTAATAATATTTGTCTTGCATATATAATGATTTTTTTCTTTAAAAACTATTATTATTTTTTATGGTGGCCACTCTCTAAACAGCTAGCGTGTTATTAATATATAATACTATTAATTATATATATCACAGTTCCGATGTTTCAAGCTAACAATTTCATTCAAAAAATTAAAAAACAAATATTCAGAAAACCGAAAACATGGACACCTAAAAACTTTATGAGAGACAGGAATATGGCTGGCAATACGCATGCATTTACTATTATTTATGGACCATATTAATTATGGGCTAATAATTAAGTGGTTGAACTAAGGGTACAAACTCACAAGAAAATTTTTAAATTGTGATGTTCAGCTTTGAATCTACTCTAAATTAATAAAATAAAATTAATAATTACATTATACGTCTTTTGCAGTATGTCAATAACAGGGTTTTTGTTTATGATATCAGTCGGTTTCAATGCAGCTGCAAGGTTAGTAATTTTGTTTTATCTCCAATATTATTATGTACATTAATTTAGAAGATTCCCCTTTCTCTCTAGACATAATAGCTCAATGTGAGTTCCCAACTGAACTCACAATAGTGACATGATAAGGGATTGATTAGAAAGAAATAATATTTTTAATTTGAATCATACTGAAATGACGAATTCTCGATCCGCTGTTATTTGACTTTTAAAAGTAGCTGTCCATTAAAGTGTCCATTAATTAGTATTAGCTCCTTTTTTGTGGTCCTGGTTTGTTTCTAATTGCAAAAATATTCACATTAAATAAAAATACTGGACAGTGTAAGAGTTAGCAATGAACTGGGAGCTGGAAATCACAAGTCAGCAGCATTTTCAGTTGCCATGGTTACTTTGGTTTCTTTTATAATCGCCCTGATAGAAGCTGGAGCTATTCTTGCTCTGCGCCATGTAATCAGCTATGTCTTCACCGTTGGTGAAACTGTGGCCAATGCAGTCTCAGAACTCTGCCCATTATTGGCTGTCACCCTCATACTTAATGGGGTTCAACCAGTCTTGTCAGGTAACAAAGCTCTTTAATTTAAAACTTTTCATGTTAATTTCTGTTTTTAATTAATTAATTTATTTTAACTTTTAGGATGCCTAAAGCATCAAATGGCGTTACTACACTTATGGTTATTAATAAAAACGAGCAGCGTTAATCATGAACACTGGACAAGAGGAAGAGTACAAAGCCTCGTGATTAATAATTTCACATAGATCACGTTTTAAACCGTGTAAAAAGGCTGTGCATGCAGTCCTTACAAATGGTTTCCTAAGGGATTGGTCGGACAAATGTTTTTTTTTTTTTGTTATCAAATCCGCATGCAAACAACTTATGATTTGTCCAGACATTATTATTCATTTCTTATATTAATTAATCAAGAATCAGCAGCAGCTAATCAAATCGTCTTTAAATATTCATCATGAATTAGTCTCACACGATGACAACACCTAGCTAGCCCTTTGTTATCCTCTTCCTCTGTGATAATATTTAGAGAAGATAATATTTTTGCCAAAAGAAACAAATGGAAATGCATCATATCATATAAATAAATAATTCACTAATGTATTTTTTAGCACACATTGTTATGGTAACTTATACATTGTGAAATGGAATGTGATGAAGGGGTGGCCGTTGGCTGTGGATGGCAAGCATTTGTTGCATATGTGAATGTGGGATGTTACTATGTGGTTGGAATTCCATTTGGATGTCTTATAGGCTTTAAGTTTGATCTTGGAGTAAAGGTAATTAAACCTCTCTTTCTCTATATATAGCAGTTGTTGTGAGGTTAATTCCAATTCAAGTGATTAATGTAACTTTTTTCCTTATAATATTTATAGGTTTTGCTTCTGACGTGTAGTTAAAAAACCTATGAATCTTTCTACGGAAACAAAATAAAATATAATTTTTTAAGCAAACATTTGATCTTTGAGCACTACCTAAAAAAATATAATGTAATGCATATAGTAAAAAACAAAAAAGTTTAACTTGAACTTTGAACTTTTCTATACAGGGAATATGGTCTGGGATGATCGGTGGAACACTATTGCAAACCCTAATCTTACTGTGGGTAACATTTCGAACAGATTGGAAGGAGGAGGTGAGTGATTTGACGAAAGGTCTATTGTTATAAATTACAAAATCTCCTTGATATATATATATATATATATATATCGTTCGATGCTTGCACGGAAAATGAATCATACTGGACAAGGAAGGGGGGATTTATTTTCTTAGTAAACAAAATGAGTGCAAATATGACAATTCATGTAGACAAACAACAAAAAATTAAGCAAATTCTACATCAACACATGATTGTCATCAGGCCAAGACAAGTAAAACCATAGCCACCTAGATGCCCCTCCTGATCTGCCTTCTGTCGTTAAATTTAATGTTGATGGGACAACGCGGTGCAGGAGTAGCTGCGGTGGGCTCTAATCAAGCATTTAATTATGACAGAAAGAGGCTACATGCGCATTTGTTACATTGGTACAGGGGCATCCATCAGAATAGTCTATAGAGTGGTTGTGGTTTCTCTTTCACATTAATTGATAGCTACAATTAACAGAAATCAAAGGCATTGACGTTCCTTGGTCGACTGGTTGATGTGAATCCAGCAACTTTGACCAACATGTGCATCGCATGCATGGCTCTCAGAAATAATCATTTAATTTCTCTAGCTAGTGATGAAGCTCTTGATTCTATAGATGTTCCAATTTCAGGTGGAGAAGGCTAAGAGTCGTCTGCACAAATGGGAAGACAAGAGGAAATTAATAGCATAGGTCTGAACATTGGCTGGCATCAACGTTCTCGTCCAAAAATCAATCCATTACTCTTAATAAACATTATGGCACCCTTCCTGGCAGGAATGTCAGCCTATCAAGACTGCTATGAATAAAGATGCCATTATTTATTAATTTTAACTGCATTTATCTTGGCTAAGATAGATTTGCCTTATGATCCATTGTATTGAGAGGCTTGATTTTTGTTTATTAAATTTCATGTGCCATTAGCCATAAAAGTTGACCAGATAATTAAGAAAGTACTTTTTTTTTTTAATTTTCTTAAAGCTAGCAAATTTCTCAGGATACATCATCTTATATATAATTAAAAAAAATGCATAAATTAGTCTCAAGTTTTTTCTTAATAAAATATTTAGTTTTGTTCGATCATGTTGAACTCAGTTTTGTGCAATTTCTATAGCTACTTTATTATTACAAATCAGATTCATTTTAGAACGGGATGAATAATTAACTACTTTCTTCTAGTAGCCTCTTTAGCCAAAGAAGCTTACAAAGTCCTTTAGCCATGTCTCTAAATTCAACCTCTCTAAAATAGTTTTGTTTCTCCAAGTAACTAGATGAAAGTGAAATATTCATATGTAGACTTTTTGTCAGTAGTACTCCCAACCCAGTCAGCATCCATGTACCCATTGATGTTTTCATGATTATGTTTCTTGAGCATGAGTCCTTTTACGGGAGAAGACTTCAAGTATTGCAGAATTCAAAGCACGACATTCATGCATGTGATCAATTTTTCCAATTGTTAGAAACATGTGATCAATTTTTAGCTAAATGATATTGCTCGGCCATTTATATTTTGCAAGTCAAAGGATTTGAGAACAGTACGCATCAAAACCCTCTGTTTTTCTCTTAATTTTGCTTGACCGCAGCACTGGATCAACATTTTCAGTAACGAGTCCTGCTGTTGAGTTTTCTCTTTCAACCATCGTTCAGAGTTTTCTCCTTCAACCATCTCTCACCAGCAGGAAGTGATTAATCATTCAACCGATAATCTGGAATACGACCTGGAGGATCTTCTCTTGCTTTCTCTCTAGCCTCTTCTTCTTTGTATCGATTAATTTTCATTAGGATCAATATTTAGTACTTGTCAGTTGTTTCCATAACACGATAAATTATGGTGAATCTCAAAGGTAATACTAGTCTAAGTACCTTTCTGATTCATCTGCTCCATCTTCGTAAAATCACTCCTCTGACTTTTGAAGATTATAGAGATCCCATGCCTCTGTCACTCAGTCACAAAGCTCTGGCATTTCTTGTTACCGAGTTAAGCCAAGATGCAACTCAGGAAGGGGGGAAAGGGTGAACTATACTCTAAAGGCTCAAAACCAGTTCAAATCCATTATTACTACCTAAGAAAGCACATATAAGAATAAAGAATCAAGGAAAGAAAAGAGCATGGTTTAAAACAAAGATTTTCCTCATAACAAACTTTTTCTTCAATGTCCTGTTAAATAGAGTTGGAGAAACAAATGACGACAAACACAAACAAGCAAAGAAATTTCCGCACGGGTGGAAAAAGGGTGTGACATGATGTGTCAAGCAGGTGGCCATCACACCACAATCAATGGCAGGAAAAATGCATAAAACATTGACCATATATTATTACCTGTTAGCCGGATCTTATCACGAGGCCCTAACTCATCACCCCAACCTGTTAATAGAGAGAAAGAAGCCGTGCGTGCTGCTGGTAGTGCCCTTCACGAACCCGACACCAATTTTTAAGGGTTTTTTTTTTTAATATTTTATGAAAAAACATATATAGAGGGAGTTTATTTTTCTTAGTTATTGCAATCAATTAAAGTTATTTCAAACTACATTTGGCTTGAAAAAACATTATTTTTTATGCCTTTTCAAATCAAACATAGTTTGAAGCCGTGTAGATACATAAGAAGGGGGCAAACACTTTTCTATTAAAAAATACTAGTTATTTAACCTGTATTTCATCACGGGTCATATATTTTTTTTCCTACAAAATAAGTTGTGAATACAAAATTTTTCAATGTATTTTCTTACTAAAAAAAATCTAAGTGAAAATAAAAAAGCTTATACATAAGTAAATAATTAAATTGATAGATGATAAAATAAAAAAAATATTTAATTCTATAAATTAATTTAATTTTTTTAAAAAAAATTAATTAAAAAAACAGAATCAAATCCTAAAAACACAAATTAAAAAGTTAGTATGAAATGCTGAAAGAACAAACATGAAAACCAAGGAAAACAAAAGTCAACTGTTGTCAAATAAGTCATATGCACCGCCTAGGAAGGCTTATCCTGCCATTGCGAATTGAAAAACATAAGAAAATTGGTTTTTCATCTCCTTGAACTACTATACGCGCCACCCGAAAATCACGGGTGACTCACTTATTAAACATGCCAGCAATTTTTTATTTTTATTTTTTTATTAATTAAATTACCAAATGACTTTTGAAACCACATAAGTATTGCCAAAACACCAACATGAAATAACTAATATGCCCTTCAAATCAAACCTAAGAATCCTCTGCTCCAAGGGTAATAAAGTAATCAAATTATAAGTAGCAAAAGAAATTATTGGAAAAACTCCTGGGCAGGTAACCAAGTAATTTAACTATTTAAAAAATTATAAATAAATTGAGATACTCCGAAAAAAATTTCTAAAATAATAAGTAAATCGTATGAAAAGACTTTTTTACTCTTTAGGACCAACTCTTTGTTTTTCAGTGAAGAGCAAAATCGTAATTTAACTATATAAAGGTAAGTGTACGGTTAATATAATATAATATAATATATAATTAATTGTGCCAACTGGATCATATGGGTTGGTGTTGTTAGGCTGATGATGCCCCAGCTGCCAACTATCTAGCCAATCAATTAAAAGGAGTGTTAAGGGACAGTACGGCAGAAATGGGAAACTTCCTTAAGTATTTGGGTTGCC
>Ga0325403_1000540_pt1 | contig 27233 bp, 28 predicted proteins | sample PopdelMetagenome_19_FD_205665 | JGI IMG/M metagenome (GOLD analysis project Ga0325403, IMG submission 205665) | Populus deltoides microbial communities from Bellville, Georgia, United States - Xylem-PdKOR-R4 | ecosystem: Host-associated > Plants > Phyllosphere > Stem > Wood/Secondary xylem... | reverse complement strand
TTTTTTTTCTAAACGGTTATCTCGGTCTCATGGCTCATGTCACAAGTCTTTCAACATTGGATTTGTTTTTTTTATTGGGTTGGCCAAGTCTCATGACCCGGATCACGGGTTTGGCAAGTTAACTTGATTGACTTAGTTATTATTATTTTTAAATGATTTTTTTTTCTCAATTTCATCATTTAATATCATGTTTGATTGAGAATTATAATTCATGATTTATTTTAGTTTGGTTTTTATTAAGTTATCACAACCTCATGACCTAATAATAGTGCTTAATGGATTAACCTGAGTTGACTTTATTTTTTGTCATTTTTTAATTATAAATTTTATCGTTCAATATTGGGTTCGATAAGGATGGTTAGAAATTGAGCTTCATAATTTGTTTTAAATATGCTCTCTATGAGGTTATTTCAATCTCATGAACAAAGTGTAAAATTGGTAGGTTAATCCGGGTTAAATGAAGTCATTTTTTAATTTTTTTCTATGAAGTTATCTTGGATTAATGACAAAGGTCATGGGTTTGACAGATTAACTCAGGTCGTTTTTTATGTTATTTTTTATTGATTTATTTTTTTAATAACATCCTTCAACAATGAACTTATTGTGGATTGAAATTCATAATTTATTTTGATTTGTCTTCCATAGAGTTACATCACTCTCATGATCCGAGTTACGGTTTTGACAGTTAACTCAGGTTATTTTTTTAGGTTTTTTTAATTGATTTTTTTATTTCATCCTTTAACATTGAATTGGTTGATAATTAAACTTCATAATTTATTTTGATTTACTTTATATGAGGTTATCATAGTTTTAAAATTCAGGTCATAAATTTGATATGTTAACTCGAATTGACTCAAGTCAATTCAATATATTGTTATCTTAATATTAAAAAAATATCATTTTAAAATTTTTTTAGTCAAATTATATTTTTACGGGTTGTATAAATTATTTTTAGACCCGTAAAATTATTTGGGTTATATCAAATCAACCTTTACACCATTTAAATTTTTTTCATAAAAAAAATAGCGATATCTAAACTTTTTTTTTTTATGATTAAGGAAAATTTAAACCAAGCTATACCGTATCACGTGTTAATATTCCAGTGTAAAAAGTTCTTTTTTGTGGTATTTAACTTAAAGCCGCCTGCACAGCAAATAGCTATCAACGAGGGATTCCAGCTCCCACCAATTAATTAATTTACCGATAAAAAAATAAAATACAATTGATTATGCAAATCAAATCAATCATATTTTTTAAATAATAATTACATGATTTATTTTTACCAAACTAATCATCATATTATAATAAAGTTAGATTAAAGCGTCAAATGACGACTTATAAGGGCCTACATTAGGGGTGTTGCGGAGCTCTCTCATCTTCCTGGAAGCCGCACACATGCCAGGCAGCAAAAATTGAAGGGTGCCCATGGTAGTACCCACTCTTTAATTTATAATAATTTTCTGTCTTTTTTCATCTTTTGTTACTTCTTTTAATTAGGAATATCGATACAAAAGCCCTTTCTTCTGGAATCCCGTATACAAACTTGCCGGCAAGCAATGTTAGGCCGGAATCTGAACGTCTCCGGTTGTGGGAAGTTTCAACGTGCGAAAATGTTCCCGTCATAGATTCAGGTTGTCAGGAAAGGGACCAAATTGCCGAACAAGTTGGCGATGCCTGCAAGAACTATGGCTTTTTCCAGGTTAGCCTATCTTCTATATCTTCCTTGTTTTTCTGTTCTTTTCTTTTATATTTTAATAGTAGTAGAATATTTTGAAACTTGTCTCGTCAGGGCTTATCAATCCTTTCATTACTTGATTATTTTGGCAAGATGATTAGATAGAGTATAGATAGCTAGATAATTTAAATAGGTGGTTTGTATATATTGTGAATCTTTTGGTTTATGAATGGCAGATGATCAATCATGGAGTGTCTTTGGAAGCATTTCAGCCTTGAGCTCTTCTATCAATTTCTCATTACAAGCAAAAGGGTCTAACCTGGAATAAGCCGTGCTTCTTGCAGGCATCGCCAACTTGTTGGACATTTTGGTTCCTATCTTGACAACCTAAATCTATGACAGGAACATTTTTGCACGGTAAACTTCTCGCAATTGGGGATGTTCAGATTCTGGCCTAACATAGCTTGCCGATAAGTTCGTATACTGGATGCTAGAGGAAAGGACTTTGGTATCCATGTTACTGATTTTTGCTGCTTGGGAGTAGCTACATATATACACAGATATGTATGTAGCTTTCAGGAAGATGAGAGAGCGCTGTAACACACCTTAGGTATTCATATTTTCACATGGTTGCTGGGCCGGTCCTCTTTTTGTTTCTTTCTTTTTTAAGGCCTTTAGGTCGTCATTTGATGTTGCAATTTAATTTTGTTATAATATGATAATTATTTTGGTTTACATGAATCATATAATTATTGTTTTTCTTAAAATATGATTGATTTGATTTACATAATCTAGCTATTTATTGCTAGGTAAATTGTCTCGAAGCATGACAGTTTAATGACCTAGAGGAAGTAAGTTTATAATGGCCTTATTTGGATGTGATCCTCTAATTATTGATTCAACTAATGAATCATATGATCAAAACCTTGCCATGTTCCAAAAAAATATCCTTTAATGTAAATTATGGAGACCGCTGGTGATTTTGACTTGCTATTTTAGGTAAAGGAACAACCCCTTTGTAGTTTCCTAACTTTTTTCAAAGCCAAAGGGAAATGGAATCCAGTTGAATCGAATCAATTTAGTGCAAATAAGAAAGTGGATGTGTTTGGAAAGAATTCCTACTTGTATACCTGTGAAAACTTGTCGCCTCAAGATACCTTTTATGTGCCTCATCTCCTCTCGCTCACTCTTCACTTCACTCTGTTTCATCACCTCTATCTCCCTTACCACATGGATAACTCTACCCCACATTCCTGATGTTGGTGGAAATTATTTATTTGTTTAGTGGTGGTGTTGTTACTTCTGCTGCTTGAAAATTAGAAACAAAGTTGGGGATTCGCCTATAAAGAAGAGTGGCTTTTGGTCCTGGATTTGTAAATATGTAGATGAGTTTATGAGGATTTTCAAGGAATAAGGAATATATATATGTTCGTTTTGGTGTCATTCTAGTATGACATGGACTTGTTCTGATGTGAAGGTGATGTTGATCATGTAAAATATAGTTATGGTTGTTTTTTAAAAGTATTTTTAAAATATAAAAACAAAAACGATCTTGTACTGAGATATGTGAGATATGTTGAGTGTTATTGATAGTAATAAAAGAGTTAACTGAGATATTGATTTGATAATGAAAATAAAATAATTTAGGTGTAAGATTAACTCAAACTTGGATGCTCTTGTCTTGTATTTTGAACAAGTGCAATATGAACAAAATGGTTATATTCAATTTGATTAGGCTTTAAGCTAAGGTGCAGTTACTACTTCGATACAAAAGAGACAAAAAAAAAAAACATGTCTCTATACAATTTTTATTTTGAAATAACTAAAATTCAATTGTTGATAAATTTATTTTGTGTTCCTATTTTCATCTCGCTACTCAAATATTCAAATATGTTTTTATCACTTTTATATCTATCATTTATGTCTTAAGACACTAACTAAACATAATCTAAGGCTCTATCACACTAAATTCCTTCCAGATAAATTGCCTATCACTTATTTAAGACTTTTTCTGGATGCTAATCTTACAAAACTTTCAACTTGGAAGCCAGTCATCAATAAAATCAAAACACAACTTAGATTATGGAAAAGAAGACTGTTAAGCATGACTGGTAGGGTTTGTCTTCTAGAAACAATCATATGTGTTGAAGTTTGGTACCTAAGCTAGAACATGATTACTTAGCAGTAATCTACTACATGGTTATCTAATTGTTAGCTAAGATCATTATCTAGATTAGGATATATTTTTGAATTCATTTGTTAAGTTTATCTAGGATTAAACTAGCTTGTATACATCTCCTTAGATAAAGGAGAAGATGGCTGGTACGTCTCTTGTTTAGTTTTCCTTAAAATTCTGTAATTGTTGTTTTTCTTTCTATAAATAAAAGACTAGGGATGACAGTAACCGAACAACTCAATTATGCTCTTTGTTCTTTATACTAAAGACTGAGTTCTTAGTTCTTTCCTTTTGTGTTCTTTCCATCATAGAATATTGCTCTTTGTTCTTTTTTTTCTTCATCACCAAAAACAAGAGTTTGTTCTTTATATTACTACAATTGGTATCAAAGCATTAAGATCTTTGAAGGGGTTTTGTGAGTGAGAAACACGAGAGTACAATGAGGATAAATCAAAGCTTTTTTCTTTGAAGGTTGGTGAGTGAAAACATGAGAGAATAAGTGAGTTTTTTTTAAATGGATTTTGCAAACTTTTCAGCAATGGGAACCTATCTCAAAGCTCTTGATTTGTGGGAGATAGTGGAAAGTGACAGGCAACCTACTCCTCTAGGTAACAATCTTATAATTGTATAGATGAAATTTTTCAATAAAGAAAAGGCAAAAAGATTTAAAGCTCTTTCTTGTCTTCATAATGCTGTAAGTGAAGACATCTTCACAAGGATCATGGCGTGCAAATCTACCAAAGAAACATGGGATAAATTAAAAGCAAAGTTTCATGGTGATGAGAAGTCAAGAAGGATGCAGATTTTGAATCTGAGAAGACAATTCGAAGGTCTGAAGATGAAAGAAACTAAACCATCAAAGATTTCTCTTCTCAAATTTCGAAACTTATGAATCAAGTGAGACTTTTGGGAGAAGATTTTCTAGACTCAAGAATTGTAGAGAAAGTCCTGGTAAGTCTGCCAGAAAAATTTTGACATAAAATTTGTTCTTTAGAAGATTCTAAAGATTTTTTTGAAATGAGCTTGCAAAAACTGGTAAATGCATTACAAGCTGTGGAGCAAAGACAAGCTTATAGACAAGAAGGATCAAGTGAAGAAGCACTTGTTGTAGTTTACAAAGAGAAGAGTTGGGCTAAGAATATTTTCAGAAATAATCAAGAAGGAAAAAGAGAAAAAAGGAGAGGTTGGAAATCTACTAACTGGCAACAGAACAACAATAACAGCTTCACTAGAGGGAAAGAGAAGAAAGAGCATTTTCCTGCTTGCAAATACTGTCGGAAAACTAATCATCTTGAAGCCTAGTATTGGCTCAAGAATGCTCAATGCCGAAACTGCAAGCAATTTGGTCACATCCAAAGATTCTGGAAAAATAAAGCAGAAACTGAAAAACAAGCTCAAATAGCCGATTGTTCAAAAGTCAAAGAAGATCTTTTATTCATGATCACAATACAGGACATGTGTAACTCAGCAGAGGTAAAGGACTCATCATGGCTCATTGATAGCGGCTGCACTAACCATATGACAACAGACTTAACCTTATTCAAAGACTTGGATAAAAGCTATCTATCTAAAGTTAGAATTGGCAATGGAGACTTTGTAAAGGTTGAAGGAAAAGAAGCAATTGAAGTAGAAACATTGTTAGGTACAAAAACTTTTAAAAATATTCTTTATGTGCCTAAGATCAACCAGAATCTAGTTAGTGTGGGACAATTGATTGAATCTGGTTATTCAATATTCTTTAATGATGGAGTGTGTGACATTAAAGATAAAAAAGGAGTACTTTTGCTTTCTGCAAAAATGATGAATCAAAGTTTTAATTTTAATTGGAACGAAGTTTGTTTGAGTGCTAATACTTTTGAGAACAATGAATCTCTTCTTTGGCACAAACGATTGGGACACTTCAATTATGCAACTCTAAAGAGAATGGCTGACCAGTAGATTACTCATGTGTTACCAGATATTCAAGAACAGCAGATTATTTGTGAAGCTTGTCAATTGGGAAAACAAACTAGAGTTGTTTTTCCTAACAATGCATATAGAGCATTGTCAAAACTCCAGCTTGTACACACAGATGTGTGTGGACCGATGCATAATGAATCATTAAATGGTTCAAAGTATTTTCTTCTATTTATTGATGATTTTAGTAGGTACTGCTGGGTTTACTTCCTAAAATCCAAATCTGATGTGTTTGCTAAGTTTGTTAAGTTCAAAACAGCAGTTGAACTAGAAACAAGAAATAAATTGAAGATATTGAGATCTGACAATGGAGGAGAGTATACCACTCGACAATTTGAAGCATACCTGGCTAAAGAAGGGATCAAACACCAGCTGACTGTTCCCTACACACCACAGCAAAATGGTGTAAGTGAAAGAAGAAACAGAACATTGATGGAGATGGCAAGATGTTTGCTATATGAGAAGAAGTTGCCATTGAATTTTTGGGCAGAGGCAGTAAGCACAGCTTCATATCTTATAAACCGAATGGCTTCAAGAGTTTTAGCAGATAAAACTCCTTATGAACTCTAGCATGGTTTTAAACCCAATATTGATCATTTAAAGGTGTTTGGCAGTATTTATTATGTTTTGAAACCGGAAGTTAGAAGAAGAAAACTTGATCAAAAGGCTGATATAGGGGTTCTTATAGGCTATAGTATAACATCTAAGGCTTATAAAATTTATGATCTGAATTTTAACAAAGTTGTGGTTGCTAGAGATGTCAAAGTTGTAGAAAATGCTATTTGGGATTGGAAAAATTCATCAGGTGAAGGATCAAAACAGATGCAACAAGATGAGTTGGATGCTGCAAAAATGAAAACAAAATTAAATGCAGATGGTAAGATCAACAAGCATAAAGCCAGACTTGTAGTGAAAGGATATTCACAAGAGGCAGGGATCGACTTCACAGAAACTTTTGCTCCAGTTTCCAAACATGAAACAATGAAGCTCCTGCTTGCTCTAGCAGCACAAAACGGTTGGTATATATTTCAGTTGGATGTTAAATCTGCATTTTTGAATGGTGTGCTAAATGAGGAGATTTATGTTGAACAACCTGCTGGTTTGGAAAAATCAAATTCAATAAACAAAGTATATTTACTGAAGAAGGTATTATATGGACTGAAACAAGCTCCTAGAGCTTGGTACAGCATGTTGGATAATCATCTTTTAAGCTTAGGATTTAACAGGAGCATGAATGAGGTGACTTTATATGTGAAGCATGCTGATGGACATAAACTCATTGTACCAGTTTATGTTAATGATTTGCTAATCACATGGGACAAGGAGCAGCTTGTAGAGGAATTTAAAACCAATATGAAAGATATGTTTGAGATGAATGAACTTGGTTTGTTGATATATTTTTTAGGAATAGAAGTAACTCAATCTGATCAAGGTTACTTTCTTTGTCAAAAACGTTTTTCCTTGAAAATACTGGACAATTTTGCAATGAGTAAAAGCAAGCCAGTAAGCACACCTATGATACAGGGGCAGAAGCTAGCAGACATTTTTACTAAACCGTTAGCTAAAAACAGGTTTGAAGATCTGAGGGCAAGAATTGGAATGTGTAGCTTTGGAACCAAGGAGGAGTGTTGAAGTTTGGTACCTAAGCTAGAACAGGATTACTTAACAGTAATCTACTGCATGATTATCTAATTGTTAGCTGAGATCATTATCTAGATTAAGATATGTTTTTGAATTCATTTGTTAAGTTTATCTATGATTAAAATAGCTTGTATACATGTCCTTAGATAAAGGAGAAGATGGCTGGTATGTCTCTTGTTTTGTTTTTCTTAAAATTCTGTAATGGTTGTTTTTTTTTTATATAAATAAAAGACTAGGGATGGTGTCTCCGATACAAGAAAGATTTGTAAGGTATCTTGGAAAGTGGTTGCGAGATATAAGGCAAGAGGAGGTCTAGGTGTGGGTTCTTTACAAAGAAAAAAATAAGTTGTTATTTAAGTGGCAATGGTAGCTAGGAGACTCCAATTCTGGAGGGTGGTAGGACATTATCAAACACAAGCATAAGCCTTCTTATGTCAATGGCCTTCCAGTTTTCAGTGCTACATTATCACAGCCATGGAAAGGCATTTACTCCATTATTAACTTTGATTTGGCAACTTCAACTATCTTGAATAATGAGTGCTATTTCAAGGTGGGTAATGGGAAAACCATAAAATTCTAGACAGATAAATGGCTACAGGTAGGGACTTTTCAATCTTGTTTCCTACGGCTTTATAAAGTATTAAAATCCAAAACAGCGACACTAGTAGAAATGGGGGACTTTAGGGAAGATTCATAGCACTAGGACTTTAGATGGAATCAGAGGTTAAGATCTTCAGATTAGACACAACTTCAACAGCTTGTTGTCCTATTAGATAGGGCCAACTTGAGCGCACACAAAGAGGATTTAAGGCATTAGGGAGCTGAATGCACTAGACAATAGACTATCAAGTCGTGCTCCCTTTAAGATTGAAATGTTCTTAGATTATTCAGAGTATTCATATACAAAGCAGAGTATTCATATACATTCAATTTCACTTAAACTGATATGGAATGAATTTGCTCCCTCTAAGATTGAAATGTTCTTGTGGCTTTTACTCCTACATTGAATATGTACAAGGGATTTTCTCGTATGGAGGCGATTGCTTAATCTCAGTCAAGCAACTTGCCCTATTTACAACACTGGCATAGAGAATCTGAATCAACTTTTTGTTTATTGTTATGCATCTTGGCATCTTTGCAAACGTTTTATGAATTGGGTTGGGTATTAGCTAGTGCATGCCAGAGTCTATTGATCAAGTTGTTTTGCAATAGAGTGTTCTAGTAAAAGGTTGATTCCAGCGACAAACATTTGCAATATTGTCTTATGGGGTTTTGTGGAACACTTGGAGTGCAAGAAATAATTAACTGATTTTTGAAAATATCATGTCAGTTCGGAATACAATGTTTGAGTTTTTTCTTCATCGTTTGTCTCTCGGGTTGAAAGCTATGGATGCAAATTTCTCATATACTGAGAATGATCTATTTAGAAGCCCAAAGAGTGGACAAATAAGTGATGATCCATAATTTTTACAATTCAAATCTTTTTTGTGTATATATTTTGCATTCCTCCTTTATCTTTGCAAATCAATGCTTTCACTTGTACTTCTCGACTATTATAAATAAAAAAAGAAGAAGAAGAGAAGATACGTGGCTTGAATTAAAGAATGATAGAATTGGATTTTACCATCAGAATTAAATAATTTGTTTAGATGAAACAAACGTAAAAATCAAAAGAAAGTCCCATTCTGTGGCATGCTTATTTTTCTTACATTCCATTAGCAAATAATAGTGGCAATTTTGTGCTTTGATTGTGAATAGATGCCTATTTTTGAGCTGAAAAGCTTATCAACTCAATATAATAAAAATACTTGCTTCACGTGAAACCACTCTACATCTTAGTTGAGCTTGTGCTGCATTTAACCCTGTTAAAATGCTGTTCTTCAGCAAGTTCTCAAGGTATACGAGGTTGAAAGCAGCTAGCTTTTGAAATCATATTGAAAAGGCGTATCACTTTTGAAAATTGTGGCAATAGACGTTTCTCTTTCTTAGGTAAGAAAAATAGCAATGGAATGTATTACTTTTTTTTTTTTTTTTTCACCACAACATCAATTGTTAGTCACAAAATGGCTCTGACTGTTTGATAGCGAGCTCTCATATAGCTGTGAAGAATAGACCTTGCCACTAAAAGGTACCAAAAGGCAAAAGATGTGCAATATAAAAGGTGGTGGCACATGTATGCTCTTTCTTTATGCCCTCGTCCTTCCTTGAGTTAAGAATTTATATGAGTATATTCCTGTCTTTACATGCAGTACTTTTGGCCTCTGGTGTGAATACATTTTAGCTTTGGTTTACTATTTTACTTCGATAGTTTGAATTATTTTTGGGCTAATTGCTTAAAAAATATGCTCAACCTTTGATGAAAAGGAAATATGATTTGGATTCCAAAATTACTGTCCACTATTAAGTTTAAAACATGACACATGTTCTTGTGATTGCATGTTTGGGGAGTGTCTTAGAACACATGCCATGTTTTAATTGACTAATATGTGGCTAGATTTAATAAACATACAACAATTCGGATGAAAAAACAATATTATATATTGATAAATAAATAAATAAATACACGACCAGAATCAGAATAAAAATAGGTTAGAAATTAACTTTCTGTGTTGACCCGAAAGTTCATGGTATTTTTTTAATCAATTAGCCTTATTTTTGGAGACAGGAGAGGTGGGATAAGAAGGGTAAAAATCTGGAATCTGGAATTATATTCTTCACTTGCAGCGGTAGATGTGTTGATCAATATAATGTTTTTAGGGCTTTTGGAGACAGAAAATTCCATGACCTGGAATTAGTATGTTCCTTAGTAAAAAAATTCCTTGGTATATTCATTAGCATACAGATTGATCAGTTGTGTTACGTGAGGAGTATGGTTTGAAAGGCAGACAGAAGAAAGTAAATTTGAGAGAAAAGATTCCAGAAATCTAATGGTCATAGGGACCCAGGAGTAGTCGTGGCTAGATTAATGTTATCCTGTGAGCGCTAAAGCTGAAGGATTGACGTGGAAATTTCATTCATGGCAAAGGCAGCAAGCAAATTTCCTGCCTTCATCTCTTTTTCTCCTCAGATTCTCATCTCTATCAGTCTCACTCCATTTCTTTCTGCTCAGAGAACATTCAGAGAAGCAAAGTTGAAACACTCAAACAAATAAAGCGTGCCCAATACCAACTTTTGGTGCGAGGAACTTATAATGAATCCATTGATTTCTGCCGCTTCCGTTATTGCCGCTGGGTTGGTAAGAACCCCTCAACATCATCTTCAACCCAAAAAAACCCACCTCAAAAGGATCTCTGGAATCCTGCCTTTTCAATCTCCAACTATCACATGCAAAGCAAAATCGAAGTTGCCATGATAAAAGATAAAAGTGCATAATCCACAAGGTTTCATTAATACTCTCATCTTAATTAACTGTAGTCTTAGCTTGTACTATAATTAATTTACAACACTTCGGAGAAGCAGAAACATGTAGACCACACGATTAAATATCTTAGCAAGTAGTACTAAGTAACTCACTAGTAGGTTAGTTTGTTGCTTGGCGGATCTTATTCAGACAGTGGTGGAGCATGCAGTCCCTTGCTTTGAACTCAAAGGTCCTGTTGGAAGAGTAGGTCCAAGAGCCATAACTGCAAGGCAATTAACATTGATTCGGTATCTGCCTGAAACCCAAGTCCCTACCTTCCACCTGATCCTTCCATTAACCCTTAGATTTAGAACTAGTTTTCCAGCAGTCTGATCACGCCCCACTTCGTAATTGAAGGATGGAGCCACAGGCAATCCAGTTCCAACTAAAGATGCTGTTAATAGATTGCTATCCTGATGTCCTTGGTAGAATGGCGGAAGGGGGGAGTCAACAGTTATCTGCTGACCCCTGTAGGCAGCATAAACTTGTAACTCGTCGTAGTAAACGCCGACTTTTTGATTCGGGTTCTTGGAAAGTAGGGTAAGTTGGATAGAGGAGTTAAGAAGGTTAGGAGCTGAGAGGCTGAGTTGGTAGATATCAGCCTCTTTGAGAGAGAACTCAGGTTTGGCAGGGCGCAGGATAAGCCAGATGATCAATATTAGTGAGAGAAGTGTGGTGAAGAATGCCGAGAAGGCAAAGAAAAGCTTCTTGGATAGCTTGTTGACGTTTAGTCCTTGCTTGGCACAGTGTTTTGGAGATTCTATGGAGACTAGAGACATTTGCAGTAGGGAGGCAAAGGCGAGGGGGAGGGAAGGGGAGAGGATGATGAGCAGAGGAGGTTTACAAGGCTAAGGAAGGCAGAAATGATGGGGGTTAATAAAAGGGAGCACTGGAAATTACACAAAGCAGCGCAATTATTTTGCTCTGCTATGCTTTTGACTGGTTCATATATAAAGGAGTTGTTAAGAGATGTTTCCTTGTAAACTTCTCGAATTCACCCTTAAATCTATGGTTATAAATTCAATTAATATATAATGCATTCATCTCCACCGTTGGATTATTCAATTCAACTAGTGCACCTGCTTTCCCTGAATGTAACGGATCTTATAGTGTACATGGTGGGGCGATGCTATCCTTTTTAGAAAAAGCTTTCTGACTTGTTTGTTTTTCATTGCCTTGGAAGTCAATAGTATTTTCCAATATGAACTTGGAAATTCAAAAAGTGATTGCAATCTCATATTTGTCAGGGTAAGAGGTGGTTGCTTCTACTGTATTAATTTATGTGTCCCCCATAAGATAATATTGTTCATACTGTCTTTGTTTAATCAGGTTCCACCAAGATCGAGTTGATTCATTTTACAATGTCCAGCACAACTCAATGTCGTAGCATTACTAGAGCTATGTGAAGGTGGTCTTTTTCCAGGTCTTTGTCACCTTTAAAAAAATCTTCACTTCTCCTACAATTCCTATCACAAGAGCTATTATTTTCAGTTCCTGTGTTATTTGTGGGCAACAATCACAGAAATATATAGCTAGGAGCATTGAACATCTGATAGGGGTCCCGGTATCTGAGATTTGGAACCTCTATCAACATTGTAATTATCAACAGGCTTTACTTTTCTGGTTTATATTATATGCATGCTTTTACAAGGGAAGGATCATATAGCTAACATGATGATTGACAAGATAGGATACGTTGGAAACACTATAATGATAATTGTAAGGAAAGTAAGGCTTTTAAAAGAGCTAGACTATAGTGTAGTAGCCAGTAGCCTTTCTTGTGGAGTTGTGGAGATAAGTGTGTGGGTAACAATGCATTGGCCTAGTGGCTTCTCCGTAACTCTCTCTCTTTACTTGCTCAACTTGTGTACGTTCTAGTAAAGGGCTAAAAACTAACTAATTATGTTGAAAATGAAATTTAGATTCAAGGACAATAAGTTGATGGTGATTAATATTCCTGTTTAACTAATCACAAAAGAGTTTTCAAGTTGTGGGTGTCTTTTGTTTTATTGAGCTGTGCACAGGAAAGAGTTCAAAGAGAAAACATGGAGAATCTCTAAAAACTAGCTTTTGAGTAGCGGCTGCCATTACTTTTTGCTTAAGAAAAGGGTTGGTATAGTAGGATGTTAGTTAAGAAACTATGGTTAGTGTGATGTTTGATGAAATCTCAGCCGTTCGAGCACTCTACCATGCCACGATCAGGTAAGCCTTGCATGATGAAGCCATGGGACCTCCTAATTAGGATCCTCAAAAGAATATTTCGTGTTAGAAACCATAACCCTACTTGCAGAACCCACAAGGCATTGAAGGATTGAAATCAAGGGAAAGAGTGGTTTTAGCCTTTTAGGTTCACTTTTGAAAGGCTTCTGTTTGCAGTTTTCGTGTCTTCCAATCAAACAAGAAAGCTAGATGACCCCAGGATCTTAGTGATTTCTCCTCTGTTCTTCTTTGCTGGATAAAATTTGCTTATTTTCTTTGTTATAGGACCCATTTTGGACCCATTATTCATTATTTATAACAGGAAAGAAAAAAAAGAAGTTTGGCTTTATATTTCTTTGATATTTTAGAGATAATTAAAGGATGTGCAGATGAGGCTGGTGATAGTGGCCCTCGTACTAGATCACTGTTTAGGATTCTCCACAGTATTGCCACTACGTGTGTAATTTTTGTTGCAAGTGTACGTGGATTAAAAAAAAATTATAAATTATAGCTATATTGTAGTTTTTTATAACCCAGATTTTTTTTTTAAAAAAATTAAGTTTTTAACTAATGATGGAACAAAATATAGTTTCGACGAAGCCTCCTCGTTATCTCTTCAATGCTTCAGAATGGGAGTGTTACGCTCCAATCCTGCCTGCCTTGCATTCTTTTCCTTGGTGGGGCAACAGTATTTTGAAAACCATATATCAGAAAAAGCTAAATGAAGTTCTGATATCATGGCAGTGCCCCGTGAACAGAATTGTTTTAAAGCCCATGTATTTTTCTACATTTGGTATATACGACTACTTCATCATCCCATTGAAATACGTCCTATCAGTCGGCCATCATCATCCTTCAAAGTGCATTGGCAGGGCCATTTGGTACACCAAAAATTAAAAAAAAAAGTAGGAAGAAAAAAGCAAGCAACCTAAATGGCTCCTGATGCAACTCCTCTCTTTTGAAACTTCACTTTCACTATACCAAACACTTAAAGAAAAAGGAGCCTTGTGTAAGATGTAAAACATATTTGAGCCCACAGGAAAACGCATCAGTACTTGTGATCATTGCACTGGTGTGATGACTACCAAGCATGCCAGCTGTCCTAGTTACAGGAAGCAACAACATTATCAATGCAACCCATGTTTATGGTACAAATTTAGAAAATTTGACCTACTTGTATGTTTTTTCAGTACTCGCAGGAAATGGAAAGTCACTCGAGAAAACAAATGATTGACATAAACCCTTCCACAACAATGTGAAACACATTATTTACCCAGCTTTCTTAAGAGATTCAAAGCTTTATGCCGGATATTACCTTAATGTTAGAAGCAGTCAGGCAGCTAAACAAAAAGACTGCATCATGAACTATAATACAAGGGCGGAGCTATTGAGAACAACAGGATTCTTTAATCAGAGCTGCTGAAAAGAGAAACCTTTCCTTCAATCTCCACTCAATTTTGCTCCGGGAGTTGTAAGAAGTCAGTCACAGACTAAAATAATCCACCATCTTAATAACTCATTTCAGATTATATAAAAAACGAAAACAGATCATGCTGTTCAGAGCCATTAGGCATAAAAACCTGTTCAAAATATCTATGTTGTTGAGAAGGCACTTTTACAAAACTATCACTTGCATAATCAACAAATTACAACACCTGTAGTTCAATGGTCTGAAATTATATAACAATTAGTCAGAAAAATGGCCACAGAAACATAAACGAAGCCAAGCTTGAAAACCAGGCACAGACGAGCTGGTTGGATCTTGACAAGTTTTTCCTAGTTCATGTACTACATACCTACATGTTTTTGACGTAAAAACCTTAACGTCAAAAATTAAGTGAGGATGTTCCTCATGGAATATACGGAAGAAAAACCTGTGAAATAGAAAACTACGCAGTTATATCTACAAATCGGCTCAAGCATGGACGTGATGCCAGGAACAACTTCAGACTAACATATTGTTCCCTCTAGACTTCAAGGAGCGAAACGAAGATACAATCAGTGCCCTCTAAGTTATCACTGAATCCACCCTAATCGACTGTAATTACAATAGCTTACTATCACTTGAATTGCCACTCTACTGATCAGTTTCCGCAGGTGAGGGATCAATGTGCACTTGGCGAACAAATTGTCCTTTCACTCTAGGACGCTGCTCAGCAAGTTTTTTTCTGCTCTCATACCGAACCTGCAAATAAATTTTTTTTTAAAAAAAAAACGAACCACATATTCACTATTCTAATTGTGGTGTAGTTAAGTGTTTCTCACTATGTCACTGTAACCAGACAATAATCAATGCTAATCGTATTATTATGTTGCTGCAACAGTGGTGAAGATGACAGATGAAGGTGACAACATACCTTCTTCTCATAGCATCTCTCTTTACGCTTCAAGCGAAACTTATTTAGAGCTGCTTCTCTTTGAATAGATCTATGAGAGTATGAATGTGTGAAAGCACCTTCCTCATTCTTGCTCTCGGAAGCATCCCTGACAATAGCAACTTGATCGACATTGACATTGCCATTGCTTCCAGAAGTGCTTCCATAGCCCATGCTGTTAAAGTGACTTGCAGCACCATTACAGAAACTGCTACTTGCACTCTGATCAGTGGCAGGAGAAATAAGTCCTCTATCTTCCAAGGAATCCAATCTGTTTTCTTGCTTTTGTAGTGAACCATTGGTGGAATCATTTGTACGTTGACCAAGTCGATCATAGAGCTGTTCGGAGGTGCTCCCATGATTGGAATGTTGAAATTGGTTCACTTTATAGGTGGGCTCTTGCTGGCAAGCTGAACCTGGACTCATTGTTTGTGATAAACCTGATTGTTTGCAAAATATTGGGGGAAACACGGAGCCATAACTGTTGCATAGATTATTGAGTCTTGTTTCTTTCGCTGGAATTTGGATCGGAAACACTCTTTGTCCAGGAGATGAAGTTGCAATTTCAGATTCCTTGGTTTGACCAGCTGCCAGAGAGATATCACTTTTTTGAGTACTTGGTGCTAGACTCAGGGCATCAGAGTTATAGCCAGTACTGGATATTTTTCTGTCATAATTGGTTCCTAATTCCTTCTGATTCCCAGTACTTTCCAGTGCTGAATGTGGAAGCTGCAGAGGCCTATTAATGTACCTGCAGGAACATCATTGAATGTATTAGAAAACAGATGCTACAGGCTATATCTGTTTATCTCCTGCTAGTTTAGTGACAACCAAAACATAAATTGTATCAAGGATATAGCGAACAGAAATAGGAACTCACTGTGTAAAGGCTGAGGCATTAGAATGCCGGAGAGCCCGTCTTTCTTCTGTATCTCGAATCTCAAACCCACTTGGATGAGATCTTCTCAAGGAAAGATCCAAATGTGGAGAAGAATCAAAGTTGATTTTGATGTTATTGAAAGAAGAACTGCGATTAGTAGATGCTCCCATGAAATCAAAGGCTTCTCTGTGAGAGTTGGCAAGGGCAACATCGTTGTCACAACTCTCAATGGCAACATAAGCATCTGTTCTTCCATTTCCTGGAGAAATTTCCTTGTCCACATCCATTTTATTAGCATCCTCGCGGGCAGCTGCAGCTGAACCTAATTCAAGTGAAACATACATAAAATGTTAGTTATCCTCAAAGAATTTAACAAATAAGATAATGCTAGATGAAATTGTTCAGTACTTTTACCTTCAGCTTCTCTATCATGCAAAAGCAATTTCTGACCCAGATTCACATGCATTTCAGGCTTCTGCATATTCATGTCAGTCAATGAAAATATGCTCCGTACAGGCTGCAAAAATTCCTGCATATTTTCCATGTGGGTGCTCTCAGCTTCCAAGTCTGGCCTTGTACAAGAGCTCTGCAAGAGAAAAAAAACATCCACTCTCTACATGAAACCTCATGTAGCCAACCAAAACAGGAAGGAAATTTCTTTTAATCATAAGTGGACTCATAAATGCTGATATGTATGTCCCAGATGATATATACATTTGAGGTTCTAGAACTATTCAATTATCCCGTGAGTCACATTCACCTAAGGGATTCAGCATTCTAGATGGACAGTGAATCAATTCATAACATGAGACTCATATGGAATCTGAATAAGTCCAGAATAAGCAACTGAAATAAATTTCATGACTGACTAAGAGGATGAATTGAAACAATGACTAAAGATTTAAAAGATGGTGTTCTCATTCAAATTAAACCTGACAGAGGGTTTCAGTTGAGGCTATAGCAGAAGAATGGGCCCATGTTGTCCAAATAATGTTTCAACTTTCAAGCACCATGACCTAATCTGAGTAAGTTGTATTTGGCTTGAAATGTTTCCAGCTTTTTCGACTATACACTACAAAATTCACCTCAAAAACATCTGAGGCACCTTTATTTTCATTTAATACGAAATCTTCACATGCGGCTACTAATAAAAGAAATGAGAATTGGCAGAATGGTAGTTAAGCTTTTATTACAGAAGCACATGAAAGAACAAACTTCATCTTTTTAGAGAGGTCTCATGCCAAGCCATGCACCAAGAAAAGCATATGCTCTCTCATATATGAAAGAGTACTAACCTGAGCATCACTCCCTTTCTCTGTTTGCCCTTTACTCCTCTGAATAGAAGCCATTTCTCCACTTGCATGATTGCTGGCAGGACTATTTTCTGAAGTGGCTTCAATCTTGTCCTGTCCAACGCTTTCATCTTGGGGGCCATTTCCTCCAGCAAGGGACTGAGAAAATGGTAACTGGTTAGGGCTCATCTAGAATGAGAAGTTAATAACCTTCAATTAACATGAAAAGAAGAGAATGATATAAATGATTAAGTGCAAAGAAGACATACAGATTGTCTTCTCCATACATGTTGCCACAAGTTTCTCAGTTCATTTTTCCTTAAAGGCTTAACAAGATAATCAGCAGCACCTCTCAACATGCATTTATAAACTGTACTAATTGAATCCTGAGAGGACATCACTGCAAAATCACCCAAAAGAATTGATGTAAGTTCCCTTATCATGGGGGATAATTAAATCATTTCTATTCATCTAGAAATTCATTCTTCCTATCATACTTATGACTGGAATGTTTTTGCAAATCTCATGCTCCATTATAATAGTAAGAAGAGGATATCCAGATATTGAAGGCAAATCCACTTCAGTCAATATGAGGTCTATGCCATGTGGCCTTCCTTTCAGTATCTCCCATGCCTTTAAGCCATCAGGAACACTAACAACTGCTCAACAGAAAATAAAAAAGAAGAAAATAATCTCAGTGCTTACAAAACGTTATGAAATATTTAGCATCTGGCATATAGTTTAGTACTGAATATATTGCGACATCAGGTGGTGGAAATAAAATAAGTCGAAGGACAGGAACTCTCTCACACCAATAGTCAAATTTCCTAAAGCCTGCAAGCACAGGATCCCTCCCACCAAGAGCCAAATTTCTATCTTAGGCCTACCAAAGGTAGGGCGAGCTCTTTGACAGTGACTTCTAGTAGGGCGATGAAAAGCTACTTCAATCTAAGTGGATATAAGGAGTTCATGTCCCCGTAGTACACATTTTCCCCATATGGATGTCGCCAGGTATGGCAGCATGTTATTAGCCATGCTGGGAAAGAAGAAGACTTGCTTTGCATCGATAGAAGCTCAATAAGGTGTAAAAGATAATTATTTTTCCTTTTCAGCACAATGCCTAACTCAAATGACCATGAATCTTGAACTACTTAAAATAATGAGTATTGCAAGATATATATGAAAAGCTATTTCCATAGTTGTTTTTACGGCCAAAGTCCACCATTCAATGTGTTTCTGACCTGTTTTCTGCTCCAGAGTCCTGGTTCTTAGGCAATTTAGGTTCATTCATATTTTCCAAACTTGGATTAGTTATTTTTCCATGCCCAACAAACATCCAATATCCCTACAAATTAAGATTAGACTTGCTTTAAGTGGATGTCTGTTGGCTTTTTAGAGCTTTCTTTTGTTAGATGCATCAGAACTGATTCAAATCACTTGTATCTTTCCAGTTTCTGTAAAATTTGAAATTTTTGTTTCCTTATTCCCTATATGACTATCGTTCAACTTATCCATCAAAACCAGAAGAACAAGATAGTAGAACTAAAAGAAAGAAGGAAAACATATTCCTCGTTATAATACAAAGAAGATCTTTTCCTGGCCTCAAAACAACTAGAAATCATGTCAATAAATAACTAGCTTAACAAGAACTTAACCTCAAATCACAAGCTGCACATAACAGTCCTTATCTTCAGAGGCCAAGTTTAGACCAACATACATGCATACTTAAAGAAAAAAACCTGCAACTTAAGTCCCAAAACCATAATGTTACAAAACAAGACTCCTCATTTCTCCATCAAACAAAACATAAACACACATCACAAGCAACAATGCTTAAGAAAAAGAACACAAAAAGAAAAACCAACAAGAACCCAGTTCACAAGAATAATCACAAAATTAATAAAAACACAGCAATTGAACCAGTTTGAGTAACAAGATCAAGCAACTTACCTCTATAACTACATTTCCTAAGAAGAGCAGCAATTATCTGTCTAGTTGAATCATCAGCTTCAACTAACAACACCCTTAACACCATTCTTGGTAGAAAACCGTCCCATCTCACTAACCCGTCATTCAAACCTTCACCTTCTTTCTTCTTTTTCTTCTTTTTTTTCACCTCCCCTGTTTCTTCTTTACTCTGTTTCCTCTGTTTTTCCTCCTCTCTTTCACTCTTTGATCTCACCTCCAATTCTTCACCACTACTAATCACTACCTCCCCCATTACGTTACAATCTCTCCCTGCCTCTAAAGTCTCAGTATTTTTTAGCACTTTTTTTGGGAGGTGCTTTTCTTGGTCTTGTTGTTGGCAAGTGCAGCATAAAACACAGAAAAATCTAACTCTCCTAAAAATTCTAAAAATATCTGATATAACCCACCACCTCTAATATCGTCCCAAGATCCAATGGTTGTGACACAGATTCCATTGCCTACCCCATCTGATCCTACAGTCCACAATTTAGCATCCCTAAAAATATCCAAAATATCTAGATGCCACTAGTGTATGGGTCCATATCTGGACACATCAGCCACCCCATCTGTGTACAGAGTCCATGTACCAACTTGTGGTGTAATAGTGTTTAAGGATCAGAAGTGAATGGATGGCTCGCTGGGAAGCTTTGGTCTCTTTAATTTGGTGGTGCATATTTAAGGGTCACCAACAAAAGGCGAACAAGTTTCTTCCACTTCCCCTTAAACCAGCTGCTTCTCCCCTCTCAGATATTTCTTTTGATATTTTTGCGAGTGGAGGATACTTTTTTCATCTGGGGTGTTGAGATATTTTTGTAAGTGCTTCGAAGGAGACAATTGCCATCTCATGGTTAGGATTTTTCCACATGGAAGGGCATTAAAGGATGGTTATGATTTGTGGTGGCGGCTTTTGTCAACCAGAGATGACATGCTTCTTTTTTAATTGGGCTATGGTAGCTTCACTCTCTCTGGCCATGAGATCCTGCTTCTACTCGCTTGATTATTGAAGGAAATGGCATCTAAACCAATGTACCCACTATCCCTCCTCTTGGACAACATGTGGGGTTCGATTTCACCTCCTGTTGTGTTTGCTTTTCATTGGACAATTGGGATTGCATTCATCTATTTTACATGATAAATTAAACTAATCAAGTCATTAGAATCCTCGTGTCTACTTTAATGATCAATCACCCTCTAGCTTGTACGTGTGTGGCCATTGTTGAAGATGATGATGTGTTGCATGGTTTGCTTACAAGCTTTAGATTGTAGCTAGTGGGATAAGCTGTCCTCACAAAAATGCAAAAGCAATGCCATATGGCTCTTATGATACGGACCCTTCGTGCCTCCTTTATCCTTTTCCTTTCTCGTATTTTCCTTTCATAAACTCTTCAAAGTTGAATCCACAACTTTAATGGCAAGGCCGCACAACATGGAAGCGAATGGTAACAGCTCGTACACATGTTTAGCTAAGGGTAACACCTCATAATAATACTTTGATATGATAAGGGTTTAGCCTACCTTTAATGGGAATGTTTAGTGTTCAAGGATCTTTTTTCTAGATTTTTAAATTTGGATTTTAAGGCTATCATCTAAAAAAATCTATATATATATGTAATTTAGCAATATGAAACATACTTTTAAGATTATTTATAAAGTTAACATTTAATTATTATTTTGAGAATAATTTGAATCTTAAACTAACATACAAGAGAATTTATTCTTCTTACAAGAAATAAGAAGAAAAGGAAGAGTGCATTGAAACACATACAAATTGCTTTGAAATCTTCCGTAATTGTTGAAAAAAATGATAAAAATAAAAGTCTAGACTGACTAAGATTTTGTTTCTGAATATTTCCTTATCTTTTCTTTTCTCTTTTTTTTATTTTTGTCACAGATTCTCGGCAGAAGAAATTGGAGGCCAGAACAAGATCTCAGTTGGAACCGTTTGTTTGCTGGAAAGTAATTTTTTTTAAAAAAAATAAATTTCGGAAAAGTGAATTATTTTCTGAAGTTTGGTAGTGTAATAGAAAATAAATTGGAAAATAATTTCCAGTGTTTGGTTATGTGATGGAAAATGAGTTGGAAAATAGCTTATTAATGTTTTATTTTTCTCAAGTTTATTTAAATAACGAGGAACAAATCTTACAAATTAAAAAATTAAATGAGAATGAAATTGAAAAAAAAATAATTTCATAAATTATCTCAAATAAAATAAATAATAATTAAAATAATAGAGATCAAATCTAAAACATAAAAATAAATAAAAGATGAAGAAATTAAAATAATAATAATTAATATTTCATAAATTATTTCAAATAAAATAAGTAACAATCAAAATAATGAGGATCAAATTTGATAGATAAAAAATTTCAATAAAAAAATGATAAGGAAAAAGCAAATAACAATTATAAAAATGAGAACTAAAGTTAATATAAAAAGTAAATTTTAAGAGATGAAATTGAAAAATAAATATTCAAAAAAATATATATATAGCAATCAAAAGTTTGAGGACCAAATTTGATATATTCAGCAAATAATATGATATTTTTAAATTTTTCACAACTTCCGGAAAGTGTTTTCCACCCAAATTTTTTAGGAAAACACTTTCCTGGAAACCAAGCCAAATTTTTCTTCGACTAGAAAATATTTTCTGTTGATTAATTTTTCTAATGACAAATAAATACAAAAAATTTTAAAAAATAATTTTTTAAAAAATAAATTTTAAAAAACAAACATGGCTTTGGTCATGTGTTCAAGCATAGGGAAATGAGATATGGGCACCAACACATTGAGCCCATAAGCCCATTTCATAATACCACTAAAGACATGAAGATTGAAACCTTCTGGGCTCATGAGCCTAAAGATTCAGTCCACATCTAGTGGCTACCAAGCCAAACCCAGCATTGAACATCCATCAGCTGACGTGTCCTTATCCATTTCTCTTGCCAGAGAGAGATCTTTCGAAAAACCTCACGTTTTCCTACGTTTTCCAGCAATCCAAACAGATCTTCAAGAAAAATTGTCAATGGCTTCTCTTGTAGGTACTTTGCAAACAAGCTTTAACAACCCATTTGTCTCATTATCACCAACACCACCTAAGACTTCACTAGCTTCTTCTTCAGTCATTTCTACTAAGACCCAGATCCCAAAATCATCTCTCAAGTCCAGTTTTTTAGGCAAAAATGTGAGCTTTATTCAGTTTGGAAGGACAGCAAGGACTCCTTTAACCCGTGGTGGTTACTCAGTTAAGATGTCATGGGATGGTCCACTTCACTCTGTCAAATTAATCATTCAAGGCAAAAACTTGGAGGTTTTGCTTTTAAACTCTCTAAAGATTCTAACTTCTAAATTTACAATTCTAATTCTTTATTCTTTGAATTCTTTAAAATGATTCAAGTTTTGATTTTTTTTTTTTTTTGTTATTTACTGTCCAAATTGTAAAAGTAACAAAATGTTTGGTTTGGTATAGTTAACTGATACAGTTAAGAAACATGTGGAAGACAAAGTAGGAAAGGCAGTTCAAAAACATAGTCATCTTGTTAGGGAAGTTGATGTAAGATTGTCTGTTAGAGGTGGAGAGTTGGGGAAAGGTCCGAGGATTAGAAGATGCGAGGTACCATTTACATTTTTAATTAAAGTTAGCTTCATGCTCTTGGGTTTGCTATAAATTGGTTTTTTTCTTTTCTTCATGGATTGGTTTTCCTTGTAGGTGACTTTGTTTACAAATAGGCATGGAGTGGTGAGAGCAGAGGAAGATGCTGAGACAATTTATGCAAGTATTGATCTGGTGTCGTCAATTATTCAAAGAAAGTTGAGGAAGATAAAGGAGAAGGAGTCTGATCATGGTAGACACATGAAAGGGTTTAATAGGCTGAAGGTTAGAGAACCAGTGCCACAAGCGGTGGAGGGTGATGCGGGTGAAGTTTCACAGCAGGAAGATGAGGACTCCATCGAAGAGGTTTGTCTCTCTTAAATTACTGTTTAATCAAATTAATCTCGTTGTTTATGTTGCCATTATTGTTTTTGCTTCTATTTGGTTGCTATGCATTGTTTTGCATCACCAAATTTAGGTCTCATCTGTTCATGAGTTCATTCAATATGGTCATAGAATAATCTATACACCATAAAGAGCTTTTCCTATTCCACCATCTAGTGACCACTGTGGCATGTCTAATTTGCAGAAATTTAGGATCATACCTTGTGCCACGGCTAATGCCATGTTGATTCTCTTAGCTAATCTTTTATAGACTCTGTGAAAGGAAATTGTTTCACACAAATTTTGTGCTCATAAAGGATTTGAGTCTCAATCTTTTCAAACTATGGCTTGGCACTGAAAATTCTTCCTTGCAGCTTGGTGCCAATGTGTAACAAGCCTAGCTGCTGGAAAATCGAACAACTCACTGCTGGAACTTATACAATGAAAGAAAATAACAAAGCCAATCCTTGTTCCTAGTTCTGAATTATTCAAGGTAGCCAACCTCCTAAATTTCTTAACTAAAGACATAACAGAATTCACTCTCAGATGCCTCTACTGCAGCCAACAGTGGCTGTTATTTATATTAAGAAACTGGAACAGAACAAGCTAAAGAAACGGGAAAAGAAATTCAAATTTCCTTCCCCCCTGCCAAGGAATTTGAACTTCAAGTTCTTTATCTCCTTACCTAGAGATCTTGTTGAGTGGAGTTTGTCCCTTACATGTTCTGCTCTTAGAGTTAGTCTTCCAACCAGGATAAGACTCTTCCTTAAACTTTGAAATTTCACTGTTATCTTCCCTCAATTGTTTTCGATATTGTTGGTAACAGACTGTTACACAATGCACTGATACCAACAGTTGAAATTATATAAATAACATCCCTTCAATGTGTAACTTTGTTAGTTCATTTCACTGCGAACCTCCATTTATCATTCTTGTCTGCCATAGACTCTCTCTCTAAATTCTAAACCGATTGCCAGGTTGTTCGCACAAAGTTTTTTGACATGCCACCTTTGACTGTCTCGGAAGCTATTGAGCAGCTGGAAAATGTGGATCATGATTTCTATGGTTTCAGGAATGAAGAAACTGGTATGAACTTAATTACGCAGCTTGTTTCAATTTGTTTTTCACTTATCCTCTGCACTCTGTTAACTAATATAGTTACTGAATTGCTGTGTGCTGATTCCAGGTGAGATAAATATTGTTTACAAAAGAAAAGCTGGTGGATATGGTGTCATCATACCTAAAGGAAATTACGAAGCTGAGAGATTAGAGCCTTTGGTGGTAGAACCAGCTAGAGAACCATCATTGGCAGAGTAACCAGACCTAGAAAATAAGATCTTCCTATAAAATAGATTACAAAACCCACGTTTTTGGTAATGCTGTATACACAATGCTAAGGCATCTAAGAGAGCATGATATAGGGTTCGAGACCTGGTGAACGCACACTAACGAGATGTCATGACATGATTGTACTGGTTATTAGATTTTTGAAGATTAGGTTCAGTGTGCTGTGTCCCCACTTCTACTGGAATGAGAAGACAAATCTTGCAATTTATAAGATGGAAATCAATTCGATAAAGTCTTCTTTCCATGCGGACGAGTCTTAACTATTTTCTCTTTCCTGTGGATTTTCACTTCTTTGTTATGTAATGGAAATCAATTCGATAAAGTCTTCTTTCCTGTTGTATTTTCTCGTCATGCTATGTATGGTTCTTTGCTTGCTGCCATGTTTGGGAATTCTCTCTAGCGAAGTTTTGCACGAGCCTACTTCTGTGAAACTTCTGCCTATGTTCAAACAAGTAAAAATTGGATTTCTTACAACATGAGCCCCATCTGACCCAGTTTAGGTCGTGACTTGCATTTGCCTTCCAGAGCGGTGGAAAACTTCTTGGTGAAAGAGATGTCCATTATACCGGTTATGGAAATGTCAAGTGGAGGTTCAGTAAAGAGTTCATATGTGGACAAAACAGCTCCCTGTTAGCAATACTATCGTGAAGTTTACGAACATATATTTCTAGCCATAGCAATTAGATTTCAATTGTCAGAAAATACAAATACCATACCGTAGAAAAGAAATTGTTAACTCTGTCTAGTCTATCCAAGTCCTTGATCTGTGCACATGAAGAAATTAGAGGTTTTCTTGTTGTACTAGAGACTCCATATATTTTTACTTTGTGAAACGTATTTTTTTTCTAAATACTTCTTTCCCATCTAAAGGTGTGTCTGTAACCCATGGAAAGTTATGTGTGTTCTGGTATTCTGGTATTTTTTTTTAAGAAAAAGACGATAAAGCCTCTAGAGCCAGGTTTAAAATTTTTTTCTTTTAAGAGAGATGAAGTAATTTTATTGCGTTGAAACATATGAAAAGACCTTTTTGACGCCATCTAATTTGAAAATGATTTTTTGACCATAAAAAGACAATTCTATTCTTATGAAAGAAAGGCTTAATTATTTTTATATAAAATAAAAAAATTATCATTTCACTTAAATAATCCATAGTAACCTGCATCTTGGTTTACAATAAAAAACTAAGCTCTTATATTTTTTTTAATAAGTGTTTTTTATATAGTACAATGAATCCTACTAAACTTAGAATACTAAATGGAACATACTAAATTTAAAATATTAAACTGAAAATGATTACTATATATATTCAACAATACAATTATTCAAATTTAAAGATAAATTAACTTAAAATTACGTAATTCAAATTTTAAAGACGTAAAAAAATGAGGGTTGAGCCGATATGATCTGATCGACTTGACGAGTCTATAAACAATCTAGACAACTGATAAAAATATAATTTCACAAAAAAGAATCAAGACGAGATCTTTTTTCTGAAAAAAAATATTGAGATGACAGCATATTGAATCGACCCAGGTCAACCCAGGTTAACCTTTCAAATTCGCGACATAGATCATAAAACCATGATAACTTCAAATAAAACAAATCATGAAACTCAATTCTCAAAAAACTCATTTTTGAATGATGAAATTGGAAAAAAAATCAATTTTAAAAAAGAACACAATAAAATGATCTAAATCTACTCGGGTTAACTTGCAAAACCCATGACTCAGATCATGAGGTTAGAATAATTTCATAGGAACCAAACTGAAACAAATAATAAAGCTTAATTTAAAATTAATCAAATATTAAAAATATTGAACAATGAAATTAAATAAAAATCAATTAAAAATAAATAAAAAAATTCAAGTCAACTAGGTTAATTCCTCAAATAATTATCAACTAGGTTAAAATTGCAACTGAACTATGAATAGCTAGAAATTCGCAGTCTTGTGCAGTCAATTATGGAGAATAATATCGCGGTGTGTCCAACACTCTTGTACGGGAATGTAATATGAAAAGGATTGCTCTAAAGGCAACTCATGCAAAAGCAACAAGTAAGAGTTCATTAATAATATAATTACCGTGTTTCCAACACTCACTACCCTTGTTTACTCTTCTTATATATATATATATAAACACCCAGCCAATGACTTTGATCTCTCGTCTTTAAATGTGTGGAAATATTTGCAATGCAATATTCAACACTGTAAGAGTCAACTCTTACCGTATGGTTTCCAAAGCAAATGTTGTGGAACATGTTTTGAAGACTCACAAAACAAAAAGAAAAACCTTGTTGCTGAGGGGAAGGGGATTGCCAAGAAATTCAAATGACAAATGCTTTATTAATCTTT
>Ga0325403_1000537_pt1 | contig 27276 bp, 13 predicted proteins | sample PopdelMetagenome_19_FD_205665 | JGI IMG/M metagenome (GOLD analysis project Ga0325403, IMG submission 205665) | Populus deltoides microbial communities from Bellville, Georgia, United States - Xylem-PdKOR-R4 | ecosystem: Host-associated > Plants > Phyllosphere > Stem > Wood/Secondary xylem... | reverse complement strand
GCTTATCCAGAAAAGAATTGTCACTGAAATCAAAGAATCAACCATTTACATACACTGAAATAGTTAGCATTACCAATAATTTCCAAACCATTATTGGAGAAGGAGGATTTGGAAAAGTATATCTTGGAAACCTGAATGATGGTTGTCAAGTTGCTGTCAAGTTGTTATCTCAATCCTCAAGGCAAGGTTATAAAGAATTTCTAGCGGAGGTAACAAATTAGTTAGCTTTCTCCTTTCCTGTAGAGAACAAGAGAGGTGCACCAAATATTTTTCTTTCACCTATGACAGAATAGTGTTTCCAAATGCAGGTCCAACTATTGATGATTGTTCATCACAGAAACTTGGTATCCCTCGTTGGTTACTGTAATGAGCATGAAAATATGGCACTTGTTTATGAATACATGGCAAATGGGAACTTGAAGGAGCAATTGTTAGGTATTTATAGAATTACTCTCAGAAATATAGAATTCTTTAATTTTTTTAGGACACAAACTAGTTTACAGATAGAATTCTCACTCAAATTTGTACTAATTTATCATTATTAGAGTATAATATAAATCATATCTTGAGATCTTACTTAGTAGTTTGAGCTTTTAGGTTGAAATGGTTCTTTGACATGGTATTAGAGTCTTGATAACCAAGCGGTTACGAGTTCAAATCTCACCACCCCTATTCTATTTGAAAAAAATTAAGAACAAGATAATATGAATCTGTGCAAGTTTCAAGTCCAAAGAACTTTCACTTAAGAGAGTGTGTTAAAGAATAATTTAAATCATATCTTGGTACCTTACCCAATAGTTTAAGCTTTTAGGTTAAGATGGTTCTTTGACAATCATTTAGTACTCATCTAGTATTGATGAACTTCTATGTGTAATGAAACATAATTCCTGTTGTATTTATCACATTGCAAAGTTTATTGTTTAATTTATGATATTAATGTGTTTTTGTGGCTGCAGAAAATAGCACAAATATGTTGAATTGGAGGGAAAGGCTGCAAATTGCAGTAGATGCAGCACAAGGTCTGACTCTAGTGCCTGAGTCATTTTTTCTTCATTTTTGTTCTGCAAATTTTGTTGGATTAACTGGCATTATCGAAGTCGCAGGTTTGGAATATCTGCATAATGGTTGCAGGCCGCCAATAGTCCATAGAGATTTGAAATCATCCAACATCTTATTAACTGAAAACCTCCATGCCAAGATTGCTGATTTCGGGCTGTCAAAAGCCTTCGCAACCGATGGAGACTCGCATGTCATAACTGTACCTGCAGGCACGCCCGGATACATTGATCCTGAGTACGTATTCACACTTAATGTTAATCTTCTCTCACAGTGTTTGTTCTCCTAGAATAATTATCATTATATTCTGTATGCAGATTTCGAGCATCAGGGAACTTAAATAAGAAAAGTGATGTTTACAGCTTCGGTATTCTTCTGTGTGAGCTAATAACTGGTCAACCGCCTATAATAAGGGGCCATCAGGGCCACACTCACATACTTCAATGGGTGAGTCCTCTAATTGAAAGAGGGGATATCCAGAGCATTATCGATCCAAGGCTGCAAGGTGAATTCAGCACTAATTGTGCTTGGAAAGCTCTGGAGATAGCACTGTCCTGCGTGCCCCCGACTTCAATACAAAGGCCGGACATGAGTGATATTTTGGGAGAGCTAAAGCAATGTCTGGCCATGGAGATGTCATCTAAAATGAGCATGCGCAATTCCATTGAAATGAGCTTGGTGCTTGGCACAGATATGGCTCCAATTCTGAGGTAGTTAATAAACAATGATGGTTTGTTTGTTGTTAAAACCTCTACGGCTTGAACTGAATTTATATATACATAAAACATTATTATAGTATAAATTTACCCTCGACATCCTTCCTTAAACCTATCTTTAGGTAAGTCCTAGCAAAGCTCTTAATTTGCAAAAATCTTCTCATTTCAAAACCTTTCTTAAGTGTCGCACGTGTGCAGCGTCGCGACGATCGCCCACCACCTATCATCATCAGGTGTGGTAATGTCTATCTATTCCGGCAAATATGAGGAGACAAGGAATTCTTGTCTCTTATTAGTGGAAAAATGGAATGGGAGTCGCCACCTAGTATTCTGGTCACTAAGAACTCTAACTGGTCTCAGAGATCGGGTACGGAGACTGATTGCGTAAAGGGAAGGTATTAGCATCCCAAATACGCCCTACCTAGGGTAAGCTGCATTGTTTTATTGTCTGATAAAGATCTAAGGTCTCAACATGTTGGTCATTCTATGGTTCAAGAAAAGCCCTCCTCAATAAGAAGGTTCTTATCTTATGGGGTAAAACCTAACCGTTCTAATGTCTATAAAAGAACTATTGTTTTAATATCAGGAATACGTTTTACGTGTAAATTCGTACCCCGGATACTAAAAGACAAACAAAATAAAATTTTTGTTGTTTTTTTGAAATTTTGGCCAATGTTCTCTTGGCTTTAATAAAATAAACTGGTTATTAAAGCCAGAATGCATGCTAAAACATTGTTTTTTTTTTGTATATATATAAAAAAAACCATGATTTTTTAGCTTTGAGACACTTGGCCGTATGCACAAATTTTTTTTTAATTTTTTTGTATTTTTGAAAGTTTCGATGAAAACCAGGTATTTGAATATCGGATATTGTATTTTTAGCGACCAAAAAAAATAATACTTGATATTAATCAAAATGACAAAAAATACGCGGGAAACTTGTAAAATTCCAAACAAATATTTTTTTTGAATTTTTCCTTTTTCTTTTTCTAAAAAAAATAATAATAATAAATTGGGCCGAACCCGGCCCAACCATCCTGGGCTGGCCCTGACCCGGCTCATATATTGTGGGCTGGACTCAGCCCAGCCGCGTGGGCTAGGCTGATGTTCCATCCCATAACTAATACAAGGGGCTGGTTATTGTGCTGCACACAGTAACCAGCCGAATATAATTAGCTAGTTATTGTGCACAGCACAGCAACTAGCTAATTAATCTTCATTTTGCTGCAGAACGTAAACGTTCTGCATGCAAATGAAGATGAAGCTAAAAGAACGACATGGGGGTTGTAGATGCTTTAGGGAGGGTATTTAGCATAGCTTTTTAGACATGGTCTGGTGGCCGGCCTGGTTCAAGACTTGAATTCTGGGTTTTGATTGGATCATTGAGTCGTTCGGATTAATTTTTTTTAAAAATCAAAATTGTTGTAAACTTAAGATGAATATTATGGAATAACCAGTAAATATATGTTTACTAGAATAGTAAATGCTTGAAGAAACTTCTTGTATTGAAACAGAATTACTCTGGCCAATAAATAGCCTTACAAAAAGAAACTAAAATTGAAATGTGCAACCCACGCTTTGTAATCCTAGAAACGTGGTATATGAATAAGTCAAATCTTATAAAATGACTTATTCCTAAAGAATAGGTCTTATTAACAATAATGGAAACAATCCTGCAATCAAGGATAACCAACACTTACAGCTAGGAAATCTTAACAGAAAATCTTAACATTCTCCCTTAAACTGAATGCTTTCATCAATCAGTTTATATCCATGAGCGGATAAACACCCAATAGTTCCCTCAAGTTCTGAAACACGTCCAGCTTCAAAGGCTTTGTCATGATGTCTACCACCTGTTCCTGTGAAGAACACTGAATGAATTCCACGACTTCATCGTGGGTGAGCTCTCAAAGAAAATGGAACCGAACATCTATATATTTGCTACGCCCATGCAACACTGGATTCTTTGAAAGTTTAATAGTAGAACTATTATCACAATAAATTGTTGTAGACTTCTGTGGTTCATGATTAAGCTACTGCAAGATCCTCCTTAACCAAACTACTTGACATGCACTGGATGCAGCAGCTATAAACTCAGCTTCAGTGGTAGATAAAGTGACCACAAGTTGTTTCTTCGAGGACCATGAAACTGCCCCTGAACTTAACATAAAAACATACCCAAAAGTACTCTTTTTATCATCCTGATCGCCAGCATAATCACTGTTAGTGTACCCAATTAGTTCTTGTTTTTCTCCCTTCCTATAGAACAACCCAAAACTCATGGTGCCCTTCAAGTATCACAACACTCTTTTGGCAGCGTTAAGATGCAACTCAGTAGGTCGTTCCATGAACCTACTAATTAAACTGATAACATACATCATGTCTGGTCGCGTTACTGTTAAGTACATAAGGTTGCCCACAATTCGTTTGAATATGGTGCTGTCAACTTTGACTCTCCCTTCATCCTTCATGATTTTGAAACCAGGATCAACAAGATTATGAACTGCATTACATTGACTCATATTAAACCTTGCCAACACTTCTTGAGCATGTTTCTGTTGACTAATAGAGATGCCATCCGATGTTTGAAGCACTTCTAAGCCAAGAAAATAACTCATTCTCCCAAGATCAGTCATATCAAACTCAGTCATCATAGAATGCTTGAATGTACTGAACATATATGCATCATTTCCCGTGAATATAAGGTCATCTACATAAAGACAAACAATTAACATTTTACCTCCATCCATTTGTCTGACAAATAAGGTGTGTTCATGTGGATGTTTTTCGAAGCCTTCCTTCAAGAAATAAAACTCAATACGGCTGTTCCAGGCTCGAGGAGCCTGTTTAAGACCGTATAGAGCCTTTTTAAGCTTATATACCTGGTGCTCATACCCCTTTTGTTCATAGCCTGGAGGCTGTGCAACGAACACATCTTCATTTAATTCACTGCGGAGAAAAGCTGATTTTACATCAAGCTGAAAAACAGTCCAACCATGCTGAGCTGGAATTGAAAGAATGATACGAATTGTATCCAAATGAGCCACAAGTGCAAACACTTCTGCATAATCGATCCCATGTTGCTGGCTATACCCTTTGGCAACCAAACGAGCCTTGTACTTATCCACTTCACCTTTTTCGTTGAGTTTGGTTTTGTAAATCCATTTAACCCCAATCACTTTTCCTCTTGCTGGCACTTCTGTCAACTCCCATGTGTTATTCCTTTCTATCGCTGCAATTTTTGCATCCATTGCTTTCTTCCATTTGTCACTTTGCACAGCCTGTGCATAAGTAGTGGGATCAAGCTCAGCAAATAAGACTAAATGCGCCTGACCTTCCTCCTTAGAGAAATTAATGTGACTCACATAGTCATTCATCCAACTGGGTTGTCGTCGAACACGTCCTACAATGGCAGTCGTGTGAGTCTGATCATTAGGAACAGATTCCTCATGTTCTTGAGATTGCTCATTAGTTGCAGACTCTGCTACATTATTATCATCAGGTGCCGCGCTTTCTAAAGACTGCTCATAAGGTGCAGATTCTGCTACATTGCTATTATTTCGTGGAACTGTATCTCTAGTGATGTCCCATTCAAGATCAGCCATGAGTGGTTCTTGGTGATTTTCATTCCAGTCCCAAGCTTTATCTTCTTTAAAAATAACGTCCCGCCTTACCACTATCATCTTAGAAGCTGGATTGAAAAGACGATAGGCCTTGGATTCCTCGCTGACTCCCAGTAGAATGCACTTCATACTTCTGTCATCAAGTTTAATCCTCTTACTATCAGGAATATGGACGTGTGCTAAACACCCAAAAACCCTGAAGTGCTCAACTGATGGTCTAGAGCCGCTCCATGCTTCTTCTGGCGTCATATTTCTTACTGCAAAAGTTGGACTTCTATTTAGAACATGAATGGTCCAGTTGACAGCTTCTGGCCAAAATGTTCTTGGAATTTCTTTCTCTATAAGCATGCTGCGAACCATGTTCATAATAGTTCGATTCTTCCTCTCCGCAACACCATTCTGTTGTGGAGTGTATGAAGCTGTTAACTGTCTTTGAATGCCATTTGTTGTGCAAAAATCTGTGAATTCTAATGACGTGAATTCACCCCCACGGTCTGTACGCAGACCCCGTATGCATAAACCGATTTCCTTTTCAACCTATGTGTCGCACGTGTGCGGCGTCGCGGCGATCGTCCTCCACACTCAATGTGTGCATATTTGGAAAATATGGGAATACAAGGAATTCCTATTTTTTATCAGTGAAAAAATAGAATGGAGTCGCCACCTAGTATTATGGTCACTAGGAACCCTAATTGGTATCAGAGATCGGATACGGAGACTGGTTGCGTAAAGAGAAGGTATTAACACCCCAAATACGCCTTACCTAAGGTAAGTTGCATTGTTTTATTTGTGTGATCAAAATCTAAGGTTTGGTCGTGTTTTCTAATTGTTGGTCCTATCTATCTAGGATTCAAGAAAAGCCTTCCTCAATAAGGAGGTTCTTATCTTAATGGGGTAAAACCTAACCGTTCTAACGTTTAAAAAAGATTTAATATTTGGAATACGTATTACGTGTAATATCGTACCCCGGATACTAAAAGACAAACAAAATAAAATTTTTGTTGTTTTTGAAATTTTAGCCAATGTTCTCTTGACTTTAATAAACTGGTTATTAAAACCAAAATGCATGCTAAAACATTGTTTTTTGGTGTATAAAAAACACAATATGATTTTTTAGCTTTGAGACACTTGGCCGTATGCACAAAAACATTTTTTTTTCTTTTTTTCAAAGTTTTTTGTATTTTGAACAAAAACCGGGTATTTTAATATCAGATTTTATATTTTTAGCAACATAAAAATATTGCTTAATATTAATCAAAATGACATAAAAAATACATGGGAAAATTGTAAAATTTCAAAAAAATATTTTTTGAATTTTTCTTTTAACAAAAAAAATTGGGAAAAAAAACTGGGCCGGACCTGGCCCACCGTCCTGGGCTGGGCCGGACCCGGCCCATATACTGTTGGCTGGACTCAGCCCAGCCGCGTGGGCTGGGCTGATGTTCCAGCCCATAACCAATAAAAGGGCACAGTAACCAGCCAAAAATAATTGGCTAGTTACTGTGCACAGCACAGTAACTAGGTAATTAATCTTCATTTGCTGCAGAACGTGAATTGCTCACGTTCTGCATGCATATGAAGATGAACAACTAAAAAAAATGGCAGGGGAGGGGACTAAGTTACCTGAAGCGGGGAAGCACAGTTGTAGTTGTCAATGGTGGTTGAAGGTGGCGGTGGCAGCGACTGGGAAGCCCGGTGACAGCGGCTGTGCTTCTTCTCCGCGGTGCAGCGACACCAACGTCTGTTGTCTTCTTTTCCTCTCGTCGGTTTGCTCTTCCTATTTTCCCTTCCCTGCGCCTATCTCCCCTTCTGGTCTCTGTTTTCCCCGTCAACTTTCTGCTCCTTTTTCTCCTTCCTTTCCTCTCTCTGTTCTCCCCTGCTTCCTTTTCGTTTTTTGCTGTTTAAGTTTCCTGGTGGTGCTGTTTGTTTCTCCCTAAACCTTTCTTCCCTGTCAATATCTCCCCCGCTTTTTTCTTCCCTCTAGTTTCTACTTTTAGTCCCTTTCTCTTCACTCTTTTTTTCGAAAAACCCTGCTGCTTCTCTCTTTCGGTCTCACCTCTTTTTCTCTCCAAAAAAACTGTCGGTCTCTCTCTCTCGATCTCCCTCACTTTCTCTTTCAAAAAATCCTTCCAGCTCTCTCCCCCCCTTTTTTTTTCCTCCCTCTGTATTTATAGGCAGAGGGAGAGAGGACCACCCTGCCCTGTCCTCTCATGGTGCAGGGCATGGTGGCATGCAAGGGGGCGGCCTGCCTCTGCAGGGCATGGCTCTTTTGGTGTGAGGGTGTGGTGGTGTCAGTGAAGGGACAAGTCGGGCTGTTGGTTTTTTGGGTTTTGGGAGAGAGAGAATAAAAAAAAGGGGGGGGGGAAATGCTTCTTCTTCCCCTGTTCTCTGCGCCTCCAGGGGAAGAAGAAGGCCTATGGTGCTGTTCAAAACGGCACCGTTTGCTCTTCTTCTTTTTTTTTTCTAGTAAAACGCATAAAATGGTGTTGTTTTGACCAAAACACGCCGTTTCATTTAAACAAAAACTGGCGTCAAAATGGGTCCAATTTCAGATCAGCCCTTCAATTTGCGTGCTTTTTCACTATGGTTCTTGGTTTTGGATTTCTTCAATCGAGTCTCTAATTGGCCATCAAACTTCAATATTTGTGCAATTGAGCTCCTAATTTGACCAAATTAACTGTAAAAATTATAATTTGACCCAAGCACTTTAATTTCTTCCAATTAAAGCCCAAATTGACTTCAGAATCAATTTTTCTTGTAATCAAACCTTCCATAAATTCAATTAGACCTTCAATAAATTCCATTGAGTTCATAAACATCTGATTTTGGACTTTTCTTTCTCAAATTGAATTTTCTTCATCAACAGGACTCTCACCAGTCAACGATCTGCTGTCAAATTCTTATCTTTGTATTTTTGAACCTCCTCAACCAATTTTTGACCATTTTCTAGGCGCTCCGACATCTTCTTTTCACTGCTATTATTTTTTGATAATATTTTGATTTTTTTTGTATTTTATGCGAGGATTCAAAAATGAGTTACAACAGTTGCCCCCTCTTCAACGATTACAACTTCTCTGCATGTTAATTAAACAATCATTCTCGTTTGGTTCTTCTCTAACTTCTTTTCTTACATATGAAGTGAACACTGTTTCATTTTTCTATAAATTGAAATTAAACGTTAAGGAACAAAGAGGAGTCAGAAAATAGATTATACAAATCCATTTCCTTTGCATGTTAGTACGAGTTTAAGGAATTACGTAACTGATACAATTCTTCGGTATATTTCACAGTGATCTTGCTAACTTTCTAAAGCTAACCATGATCACTCTGATTGGGTTATTTGTTACTGGTATATAATCATTGATTCTTAGTTACATCTGACAATATTTTACTTAATGCAAGTTTGGATGGAAATCTGGATTTATGCAATATGGATACATGTGAAAAGAAGTAGTGACGTTTTCATTGTTCCAGTTATTGCATCTGTCATATCAGTTTCGGTGCTCCTCCTCCTTAGCATTATAACCATCTTCTGGAGGTTGAAAAGAGGTGAATTCTTTCTCTTTCACTTATCTTTGTTGTATTCTTTCCTCTCTTTTGAGTGGTGTTAACTAAATCCTAGAATAACATAGAGTAATTTTGGCTTAGAAGATGCTTTGTGTTTTATGTGAAATCATCCGATGGCTTATATATATGATCATACTCTGTCTTCAACTTAAAAGCCTAATAGAATATTATTCTATGAGTCTATCTTATATGTAAGCACTTCAGTTTTTTCATTCATTATATATATATATATCATTCATATTATGTGCTCCCAACAACTTTTATATTACCTATCATATGATAATTCTAATCTGGATGCCATCCCCAATACCTCATTTCCTTCCTGCAAATTAGCAGATGAGAATACGATTCAACATGTGATCAGTAAGCAATAACATAGTTTTAACATGTAAATATGATGACATATATAGTTTCATACTTTAGTATCTCTGTTAAAATATTGGAATATTTATCGTTTTATCAAAAAAAAAAATGAAATTTTTCTTTGCCGGGAGATTGAATGTGTCATCATCTTCCTCAGTGGGCTTATCCAGAAAAGAATTGTCACTGAATCAAAGAATCAACCATTTACATACACTAAAATAGTTAGCATTACCAATAATTTCCAAACCATTATTGGAGAAGGAGGATTCAGAAAATTATATCTTGGCAACCTGAAAGATGGTCATCAAGTTGCTGTCAAGTTGTTATCTCAATCCTCAAGGCAAGGTTATAAAGAATTTCTAGCGGAGGTAAAAAATTAGTTAGCTTTCTCCTTTCCTGTAGAGGACATGAGAGGTGCACCAAATATTTTTCTTTCTGCTATGACAGAGTAGTGTTTCCAAATGCAGGTCGAACTATTATGATTGTTCATCACAGAAACTTGGTGTCCCTTGTTGGTTACTGTAATGAGCATGAAAATATGGCACTTGTTTATGAATACATGGCAAATGGGAACCTGAAGGAGCAATTGTTAGGTATTTATAGAATTACTCACAGAAACATAGAATTCTTCCTTTTTTTTGGGACACAAACTAGTTTACAGATAGAACTCTCACTCAGATTTGTACGAATTTATCATTGTTAGAGTATAATATAAATCATATCTTGGGATCTTAACTAGTAGCTTAAGCTTTTAGATTGGAATTATTATTTGAAATGGTATCAAAGCCTTGATAACCAAACGGTTATGAGTTCAAATCTCACCACTCTTAATCTATTCGATAAAAATTAAGCACAAGGTAGCATGAGTCTGTGTAAGTTTGAAGCTTAAAGGGCTTTCACTTGAGAGGGTGTGTTAGAGAATAATATAAATTATATCTTGGGATCTCACTTAATGACTTAAACTTTTAGGTTGAGATGATTATTTAACAATCATCCGATGAACTTCTAAGTGTAATGAAATATAATTCCTGTTGTATTCATCACATTGCAAAGTTTATTGTTTAATTTATGATATTAGTGTGTTTTTGTGGCTGCAGAAAATAGCACAAATATGTTGAATTGGAGGGAAAGGCTGCAAATTGCAGTAGACGCAGCACAAGGTTTGACTCTAGTGCCTGAATCATTTTTTCTTCATTTTTGTTCTGCAAACTTTGTTGGATTAACTGGCCTTATCAAACTTGCAGGTTTGGAATATCTGCATAATGGTTGCAGGCCGCCAATAGTCCATAGAGATTTGAAATCATCCAACATCTTATTAACTGAAAACCTTCAAGCCAAGATTGCTGATTTCGGGCTGTCCAAAGCCTTCGCAACCGAAGGAGACTCTCATGTCATAACTGATCCTGCAGGCACACCCAGATACATTGATCCTAAGTACGTATTCAAACTTAATGTTAATCTTTTCTCACAGTGTTTGTTCTCCGAGAATAATTATCATTATTTTCTGTATGCAGATTTCGAGCATCAGGAAACTTAAATAAGAAAAGGGATGTTTATAGCTTCGGTATTCTTCTGTGTGAGCTAATAAGTTGTCAACCGCCTTTAATAAGGGGCCATAAGGGCCGCACTCACATACTTCAATGGGTGAGTCCTCTAGTTGAAAGAGGTGATATCCAGAGCATTATCGATGCAAGGCTGCAAGGTGAATTCAGCACTAATTTTGCTTGGAAAGCTCTGGAGATAGCACTGTCCTGCGTGCCCCCGACTTCAAGACAAAGGCCGGACATGAGTGATAATTTGGGAGAGTTGAAGGAATGTCTGGCCATGGAGATGTCATCTAAAATGAGCATGTGCGATTCCGTTGAAATGAACTTGGTGCTTGGCACAGATATGGCTCCAAATCTTAGGTAGTTAATAAACAATAACGGTTAACAATAACGGTTTGTTTGTTGTTAAAACCGCTACAGCTTGAACTGAATTATATATATATACATAAAACATTATTATAGTATAAATTTACCCTCGACATCCTTCCTTAAACCTATCTCTAGATATGTCCTAGCAAAGCTCTTAATTTGCAAAATCTTCACATTTCAAACCTTTAATTGTAAGAATATATGCAACTTAATTAATGAACTTCACATAACTCAGCCACACCTCTTTTTTTCTTATGCGCTCTCTAATGGAGGGATATCCGATGTTTGCATGCTCATTTCTCTTATAAAAAAGTGACTTTTTTTTTCCAAAATAATTGTAGACTTATTATCAACAAAAATCTCTATGCATTATCTCTAAAATTCTCTTTAACTACACACAACTATAAAAATTCGTTGCCACGTAGTCTGCCTCACAGTAGCAAAAAGAGTCCAGAAAACAACGTCACATAACCATCAAACTACTCCTAGCTGACAAATCAACCACAACAACCCATACCAACCCATTGATGATCAGCCTTTTCTTCCCTCTAAATCCACCATTAGTGATCATCATCAGATCCGATCCACTCTGAAACAAACCACCATCACAGTATCACAATCATAACCTTCTCTGCTCACAAATTTGATCCACACTTAAATAAACCCAATGGATTGATATGCTTTCGCTTCTTCCTTGTTTAGCCTCCAAACACTAACTTCACAACATGACGTTCTAATAAAATTAAGTACATATACGAGAGAGAGAATTAAGAAGTTGCAGAAAACAACGTCACATAACCATCAAACTACTCCTAGCTGACAAATCAACCACCACAACCCATACCAACCCATTGATGATCAGCCTTTTCTTCCCTCTAAATCCACCATTAGTGATCATCATCAGACCCGATCCACTCTGAAACAAACCACCATCACAGTATCACAATCATAACCTTCTCTGCTCACAAATTTGATCCACACTTAAATAAACCCAATGGATTGATATGCTTTCGCTTCTTCCTTGTTTAGCCTCCAAACACTAACCTCACAACATGACAGTTCTAATAAAATTAAGTACATATAAGAGAGAGAGAATTAAGAAGTTGTAAAGAAAATGAAGATTTCAATTCCAAACTTAATATTTCACCAATTAAATATGATTTTAGAGTTCCTGCGTTATGTTTCGATGAAAGCATAAGTCACCTCTTCTTATCTAGTTATCCATTCAAATCTAGAAACACTGCACTGTGGCCTGATATTTGGAATTTTATTTTTTCTGGTTGATATTTCTATGAGTCCCATGAACTTTGTATTGCTAACTTAGCTACTGCTTTGAAACTTTATTTAGCTTGACAAACTCATGCTTGGTCACTAGCCTAGAAAAATCAAGTTTGATCATGGTTGAGAATCCTGCATGACATATTCTAATGGCAGTATAAAGTGAATATTCGGAACAAGTTCATACTTGAAATGAAAAAACTCTTCAACTGGCCAGTCTGGGACTGGACTTCTCATGTGTCTTTAAGGCTTAGTTTGGGTTGCAATATCACGCAAAGGTTATGAAATACTGGATTAGGGCCTGCATTTTTCAGATATCTATTTAGGTCTCAAACTAGCACAAATTCTCAGTGTATTAGTACCCTCAATTCCCTAAACGACCCACTTACCTGATTATGCTCGTGCCCCCCAGATCATCCCCTGTATGGTTATTTATTTCATGATCCCTTGAATTATCTTCATTTACTGATGGCAAAATGTTATTTAACCTGGTTGTATTATTTGTCGATCGTATTCTTCCTAGTTGTTGTTGTTTGCTCAAAGTAAAAAGAATAATTGGGCTTGTTTATCTCCTTATTTGGACTCTTTTTTCTTGGGGATATTGGTGTATCAACTGAGTGAAGCAACAGCATCTGATTCTCTGATTTGGTGCTGGTCTGAGAGTACCTCAAAAAAACTGGCCTTTCACTTCTACATTTCATAACTTCTGACATATTAAAACCTTCTGAATATCCTCCAGTTATCCTTCTAAAATATAATTGCGAATAATTGGTCATATAAGGAACTAAACTGATTGTCTTTCGTCATCTATTCTGCCCTTGCATTCCAGAGCTCTCTTTATCTTTCAAACCATGGTAAGGGACAGGATGATATATTTTCTAGTATAGTGGGAAGAAGCTAAATGGTTTAATTTGGAAATGAAATGAATGAATGAAAACGTTAAACAAGTTCACCGGCTTCACAAAGTCTTCGAGGAAGGAGGAAAGGTGATTGCTGTGAAACTGAATATTATGCTACTGTTTTTAGTTGTATCTTATTTATTCTATTGAGATATCTCTCAGAGCGGTTGACATATTTATGAAAAATCGTTATGGACCTTTATGCAGGAGAAACTTCCAGGTTAGAATTTTAATTACCTCTACATGTTGCTACTTGCCCTTGAAATAAGTTGAATATTTATGCCACTAATCTCTAATTCTATTTACCCCACTCCAATTCTAATCATGTTGTTGCTGTTATTCTTTCTTACAATGCACTCCAAATGAGTTCTCTACATCACAGTTAAAATTGACATCTTTCCTTGGTTTTCAGAATCTCAGTTCCTGCAGTGACGGATGAAACATGGCAGTCGCTCATCATCGAGGCTGATGGGCCCGTGCTGGTTGAGTTTTGGGCTCCGTGGTGTGGACCCTGCCGGATAATCCATCCAGTAATAGCTGAACTATCTACGGAATATGATGGAAAGCTCAAGTGCTTCAAATTGAATACTGATGAAAGTCCTTCTACCACAACCAAGTATGGAATTTGAAGCATCCCCACAATCATGATCTTCAAAAACGGGGAGAAGAAAGATGCAATTATTGGTTCTGTGCCCAAAACCACACTAATTTCCAATATGAAGAAATTCTTATAGAGGAGGGTAACATAAATCCTTTGAAAGGATTAAACTTTTTTATGTTCTCAAGTTGTTTTCTTTTTGTGAATTTTGAATAGAAGTTATCTCCTAGTCTTGTAGTCTTGGTTACGTCATCGTATCCAATCTTTTCTACGCTACATTTCTACGATGATTATTTATTTTGGCTCGGATTTGCTTTCTGAAAGTGCTGGTGGAAGACCAACCATGCAAATTTGTCAATGCATGGTTTGAAGAGTAGAGTTCATTAGAACATGGCATGGAACCAGCTCCAGCCTTCTTTTGTTCCATGAAGTGGAGGCTTTGTTAAGATTCAGAATCAAAACAATTAAAGTTTGATTTGTAAATCATATCTTAGAGATTTAGTTTGATTGTAATTTCTGTAATTAAGTCCTAAATATTAGTTGCTAGTCTATCAGTTTACTTATTTAGACAAGATCTTTTCTATATAAACTATGTATATGTACCGTAGAAATCACACAGAATAATAAGACTGCTTTGCTGTTCTTCAAACTTCCTCTGTCAGCTTTCTTGCTTTCTTTATGGTATCAGAGCAGTGGTTCAGCACCTAATACTGCTCATTATTTTGCTTCCGCCAACATCACCATGACAGAAACACCATCAGAAAAATACTTGTCAGAAACAATGGATTTTTATGATCCTTAATACATTCATCCCTCAGATCACATCAATCACGCCATTGTCACCCAACTTTTGGAAGGTGACAATCATGCAACATGGAGCGGCACCATGATGATGTCTCTGGAGGCCAATATAGAGCACCTTCAGAGACAGATCCTAAATATAGAGCTTGGAGACGATGCAATCAGATTGTAAAGTCATGGATTCTATACTCCATCAGTCCATCCTTAACAAATATTGTAATCTTCTCTAATATTGCTGCTGATGTCTGGGCAGATCTCAGTGAGCGTTTCTCTTAAGAAAATCTATCACGCATATTTGAGCTTAAACGAGGGATTGTTGAACATCGTCAACAACAACAGACCATAACAGCTTATTATTCAGCACTCAAGTCCTTTTGGGATGAATTAGGATCATACAATGATCCACCTTTATGTAACTGTGCAGGACTAAAACAGATTGCTGAAAGAGAAGAACATGAACGAATTTTCCAATTCCTCATGGGGTTGAATGATACATATTCTGCTGTCCTTGGACAGATCCTGTTGATGCAGCCACTCCCTAACATCAGGAAAATATATTCACTCTTGCTTCAAGAGGAAAAACAACGGAAACTCACTGAAGCCAATGACAGCCCCATTCATGCCATGAATGTGAAAAGAAACACAAGGATCACAGAGAACAGACAATCCACACGACTATAAAACAACAAGGGCAAATCTTTATTTTGCTCACACTGTGAGGGAGATACACATATGGTTGACCGTTGCTATTATATCATTGGATTTCCACCAGGACATAAATTTCATGGCAGAGAAATCAAACCACCAAACCAACATAAACAACTTGCAGTCAATAACGCCAGTAACGCAATCAAACCCAACACGGCAGCAAGCGGGCTTCAGATCTTTCCTCAGTTCACAGAAGAGGAATACAATCAAATAAGGGCATTACTTGTTAGAAATCAGTTATGTGGAAATGTGACAGGTAAACACAATTCTAAATGTCATAAAGCATGGATCATTGACAGTGGTGCCAGTAATCATATATCATCTTCTTCTCATTTACTATCTCAAACACCACGTCATGATATTGTTCATTTACCTGATGGCTCACATATAAAAACCTTGTCAGTTGGTAATGCACAAGTTAACTAACACTTGTGCATCAAGAATGTCCTTCACATACCATCCTTTCAAGTTAATCTTCTCTCAGTCAGTAAACTCACCCGTGAATTAAATTGTATCATCACTTTCCATCCTAACTTCTGTATCTTGCAGGACCTGAACACGATGAAGATGATTGGCCTGGGGAAGGTGCATAACGGCTTGTACTACCTATCTGAGCACACAACTATCAAACCACCATAAAAAATTCAAGCTAACCACATTTCCACCATCCCAGATTTATGGCACTGTCGCTTAGGACACCCCTCTGCTGCACCATTACAATTTTTGTCTAAGACGATTCCTAATTTTTCTATTAATCATGCTATGCATTGTGACATTTGCCCTATGGCAAAACAAACCAGACTACCTTTCAATATGAGTTCTATTTCCTCACATGCATCTTTTGATCTTATACATTGTGACATATGGGGTCCTCATCGCACACATACACACTCAGGTGCTCGCTATTTTTTAACCATTGTAGACGATTACTCACATTACACTTGGATCCATCTTATGAAGCTTAAATCTGAAACGCAAACCTTACTCAAGTCCTTTATTGCGTTTGTCAAAACACAATTCCAATGTAATGTTAAATGTGTAAGAGCAGACAATGGGAGTGAGTTTACTTCCATGCGATCCTTTTTTAATGGTTTAGGAATTCTCTTTCAACACTCCTGTCCAGCCACACCACAACAAAATGGTGTCGTAGAGCGCAAACATCGTCATCTTTTAAACGTTGCTAGCGCTCTACGCTTCCAAGCTTGTTTGCCACTTCAATTTTGGGGGGAAAGTATACTCACTGCAGCCTATATAATCAATCGCTTGCCTACACCCATTCTTTCCAAAGCTTCACCCTATGAGAAGCTGCATAATACCTACCTACATACCATCACATGAAGGTTTTTGGTTGTCTTTGTTATGCCACCACTATTACACCCTCACACAAATTTGATTCTAGAGCACACAAATGTATTTTTGTGGGTTATCCTTTGGGTCAAAAGGCATATCGCCTTTATGATCTCTCAACTCACACGTTTTTCTCTAGCCGCGATATCTTTTTTCATGAATCTATATTCCCCTTCTCTACTCAACTACAAGACACACAGTCCGATCAACCAAACACCTACACCTCCAGCTTACCCTTCTTAGCCCCTATTCCTCCTCAAACACTATCCATTCCTCCCTCTCTTTTAGGCGAACCATCCACCTTACCTTTACTATCCTCCTCCAGCAATGACACACTTTCCTCTGCTATGCCTTCTCCTCCCTCAAACCATGTTCTGCCATCATCTCCTACCAACATCCCTAGCCTCGTTGAGCCACCCTTCTCACCACATGTTTCCACACCGCCTGCTCTCCCACGCCAAAGGACTCGAACCCACACCCGCCCCTCCCACCTCCAAGATTATCACTGCTTTCATACCACCTTGCTTCCCCCTGGCTCGTCATGTTCTCGTTCAGGTACTCACCATCCTTTATCTAAATTTATTTCTTATACTCATTTATCTCCCTCTCACCGTGCTTTTATTACAAGCCTTTCTGCCCACAGTGAGCCTACATCATTTGCACTAGCTGCCTCTGATCCTTGGTGGCAGGATGCCATGCAAACTGAATTAACAGCTCTTGAACTGAACAATACCTGGACATTATGCCCCTTACCAGCAGGTAAACGTGCCATTGGGAGCAGATGGGTATATAAGCTTAAATACCACTCTGATGGCACCATCGACTGGTTCAAAGCTCGCCTAGTTGCCAAGGGTTACACATAATTGGAAGGTCTTGACTACACAGACACCTTCTCCCCTGTTGCCAAGTTAGTTACTCTTAAATGCTTGCTTGTTGTTGCTGTTGTCCGTCACTGGCCTTTACATCAACTCAACGTTCAAAATGCCTTCCTTCACGGTGATTTGAATGAAGAGGTTTACATGCAGCCTCCTCCTGGCCTTCCTCGTCAGGGGGCGAATATTGTGTGTCGGCTTCAGAAGTCCATATATGGTTTAAAGCAGGCATCACGTAACTGGTTCTCAAAATTTTCCACAGCCATCAAAAGCTTTGGATTTCAACAATCTAAAGCAGACTACTCTCTGTTTACTAAGGTACAAGGTGCTTCCTTTACAGCAATACTACTCTACGTTGATGATATGATCATCACAGGAAATGACACTGCCACAGTTGGAAAACTTAAAAGGTTTCTTCACAACCATTTTCGGATTAAGGATTTAGGCAATCTCAAGTACTTCCTTGGAATTGAAGTTGCCTACTTCAAACAAGGTATTGCCATCTCCCAACGTAAATACACTCTTGATATACTTAAAGATGCAGGTATGATTGGGTCAAGAACAACTAAAATTCCAATGGAACAAAACCAACGACTCACCCCTTCAGAAGGTGAACTGCTCAAAGATCCATCACCATATCGACGCCTTGTCGACCATCTTCTATGTCTCACCATCACAAGGCCAGACATTGCCTTCTCAGTACACGTTCTCAGTCAATTCATGCAGCAACCAAGGAAACCTCACCTGGATGCAGCTCACCGTGTCCTACGATATTTGAAGCTGGCACCAGGACAAGGCATTTTGTTTCCATCACATGGAAAGTTACAATTGAAAGGGTATTGTGATGCTGATTGGGCAAGTTGTCCAACAACCAAGCGATCTGTTACTGGCTTCTGTGTTTTCCTTGGAGGAGCTCCCATATCTTGGAAGAGCAAGAAACAGTCGGTTGTATCACGTTCTTCAGCAGAATCAGAATATAGATCAATGGCATCGCTTACCTGTGAGTTGGTTTGGCTTAAACAGCTCCTATGTGATTTGCAGGTACCACACTCGCAGCCAACCCTCCTATACTGTGACAACCAAGCTGCATCACACATCGCAACCAACCCTGTATTTCATGAATGCACAAAACATATCGAGATTGATTGTCATACTATGCGTGAGAAAATACAATTAGGATTGATAAAGACCACTTATGTACCTTCAACACAGCAGATAGCAGATATATTCACAAAGCCTCTTGGTAGCTTGTTATTTCATAATCTGCTGCGCAAGCTGGGAACCTTGGACATCCATTCTCCAGCTTGAGGGGGCGTGTTAAGATTCAGAATCAAAACAATTAAAGCTTGATTTGTAAATCATATCTTAGAGATTTAGTTTGATTGTAATTTTGTAATTAAGTCCTAAATATTAGTTGCTAGTCTGTCAGTTTACTTATTTAGACAAGATCTTTTCTATATAAACCATGTATATATACTGTAGAAATCACACAGAATAATAAGACTGCTTTGTTGTTCTTCAAACTTCCTCTGTCAGCTTTCTTGCTTTCTTTAGGCTTTTCATGTTTTCTTTAAATCTCAAGACCTCTTGACTTGTTAACTCCATTCTTCAAATAGATCCAGTGACTGAATGGCATGGTACGCCAAGTGCTGTGATTTGATCTAGGGAAAACAGGCTAATGCTCCTGGTATTTCCCTTCTTTAGTCCTATCAATACCAGGCATTGAAGATGGAAACCATGTCAAGTATCGCTCCTAGCAAATGCAAACTTGAATGTCTTTTTCTGGCCTTTCTGCTCTCTCTCTCATTTCTGTGCGCAAGGCAGCTTTCTATGGACACTCGAATGGTATTGATATGGAGCCTATTGGTCCACACTGAGTGTGATTGAAAAGATTCAACATTGTTTTTAACTCTAAATGTGTCTTGGTGGCTAAGGGTTAAGGGAGGATGATTTCTTTTTCTTGATTTCTTAAGAGTTAACATCCAGAAAAAAATTATAAAATCTTTCTAAACACATTAGATCAATGCGGAAGAAAGAAAATTTGATCTTAGTTGACGTAAAGCTAATCCAAAAATATCTTTTACCGATGAAACAATACAAAGTTTGAAAGAACAAGGTTTTCCTAGCACAAAAAAATTATTTATTTTTTATTTTAAAAACATTATTGAAAAAAAAGATTAAAATTTTTTTTGTTTCAAATTAAATTTTTTTGATATTTTTAAATCATTTTGATGCATTAATGTTAAAAATATTTTTTTAAAAAAAATATATTATTTTAATATATTTTTAAATAAAAAGTATTTTAAAAAATTATTATTATTACAGTAATATTTTAAAGCTATCATATGAGAAAATTTTGGGGTGATAAATAAAACTGACTTAACTAGTAGACAGTAAACCCAATCTCCAAACCCAATTCATACCTCCATATCTCTATTTGAATATCCTTATGGATTTGAATTTGGTTGCTCAACCATGACACTGCTACAGTGCTGTATCTTTTGGTGAAAAATGTCACATATACAGACGCTGAGTAGCGGTAAAAACTAATGTGAGAAACGAACCATAACAAGAAATATAGAAGAAATGTTTTTTAAAGTATTTTTTATTTAGAAATATATTAAAATAATATATTTTTATTTTTAAAAAATTATTTTTAATATTAATACATCAAAATGAGTTAAAAATATAAAAAAATAAATTAATTTAAAATAAAGAAAAAAAAATTTTAAAAAAAAATTTCAATTTTTTTTTAAATAAAAAAGCAAATAGGCTCTAGAAGGGGACTTAATCAGATAAAGTATTCAATTGAAGAATGTTTTTAGCTGACTAGCATATACATAAATCTATTTTGAAAAATAACACGGTTAGGAAACAATTACAGTAAAAAATTGTAATATTTAGTGCTCGTTAATATTATATAATATTTTTTGTTTTAAAAATATATTAAAATAATATATATTTTTTAATTTTTTAAAATATTTTTATAACAAGTTTTTAGATAGGAAAAAAGCACCCTAGAATATTTGCTTGCTCTAAAGAAAAGGACAATGACAGCAAATGAAAGTAATATAATCTTCTCCCATGGTGAAAATGATGGGCAGCAAGATAAACCTGACTTGATGATCATTTCCCTTCTTTAGTACAGAGAACTCTGGTTTAAATTCTCTGGGCTACTTCGTACTGATCCATATTCAGCACAACAGCAAAAACTTTTCTTTAGCACTTTCTTTTTTAATTTTTAAAATTGATATCCTTGCATTATTAACTTGATTTGACTTGATTAATAATTTAAACCGAGTTTTACAAAAATTAAAAGGAATTTATTAGATGTGATTGGTCAAAATCTTGAGTTAACTTGTGTTGATATTTTTTTTAAATGTTTTTAGTGATATTATATATATAAAAAAGTATTGTCTAATTTATCATTTTATTTATTTTTTTCATTTGAAAAACAATAAAAAACTTGTAAGGAAAATTAAAATATTTAAAACGTGTTTGTAAAACTCAGAAATCTAAAAAGATGAAGAATTGTTTTTCAGTTCATCAAATAGAAAGATATTATATTTAAATAGGAAATTCTAGGTTAAAAAAAAAGAATATGGACGTCAAACACACATATGGATACGTTGATATGTTGATTTATTAAAATATTAGGATAAGATACGTTATGGATATGCTATTAAAATAAAATTTTAAAATTTTATACATCTTAACATTTAAAAATAGATAAATATTAAACATTTCATAAAAAATGGAAAGGAAATCAGTCAAATAATACTAATAAATAACAAAATTACTAATTAAATAAGAATGTTTCAAATCATCATTTTGATTTTTCTTAATATTATAGACACATACGCAATTTTAATTTAATGTTAATATATGTTTAACCCAATTTTGGATTTACCAAGATTTTCTTGAATGTTATTTTATTTCTATTATTATTTATAAAAATAAAAAAATTAAGAAAAAGTTTAAAATTAAAAAAAAATAATAAAAAAAAAAATTTTCTCGTGTAAACCGCATCTTTCCATAGGAACCGAGTCCACCGAGTCAATACGGGTCAAACCATGTCGACCAGGGTAAAAAATGAGTTTCAGGCTATTTTGGGTCAAAACTGTTATTTTTGGTCAAAACCCGGTTTACCGGGTTGATACCCATCAAAAGTTTTTTTCTCAGTGTTTCAACATAATTTTCGGTCATTAAAATGGATTTTTAGAGGTTGAATCGGGTTTTTCTAATACTGAATTGAGTTTTTAATTTTACATATATAAATATATATTATTATATATAATAAAAAATAAAAATAAAATAAAATAAAAAATTTTGTCAAAGGAGCAGGTGCACCGAAAACAAGTGATCCATTTTTTCTTCAAAGCAAAGCAAATCGGTGGTAATTTGGACGTCCCTGTCATTGGCTATAAATAGCAAGTGACAGTGCGCCAGTGAAAGGAGGACGGAAGACGGGAGAAAAAAAGAAAGGAGGACGAGAGGAAAAAAAGAAAAAAAGAAAAAAAAGAGAAGAGAGATTACAATACATACATACTATTCAGGTTTTTTTACTATTTCTTCATGAGAGTAGGATATTGATTTTTATTAAAAACAATATGAAAAATACCAAATATATCCTAACCGTTAGATCTAATAGTGTTTAGATCTGAACCGTTGATTTAATAAATACAATAGGGCTTATCACACCAGATTAAAACCCAGACACATCTCAGCCCTTGAAATAATCTAAGCTTTGATCCCGTTTCGCCACGTCACCCGGTGTACCAAGATTTCAGTGCACCGCGTCACACCCGATCAAACCGCCCTTCATCCGGACCGTCCGATCAACCTGCAGATCGGGCCAATCACAGCCACTCGATCTGTCCATCAGAGATCCAACGGATCACAGGCCTCAGCGGCACCGGTGTACCGTGCTAACGTTCTCACCGTAGCATAACCCAGAGCATCTCTCTCCTCTCGCCGGCGACTCCCTCTCTCTCCTCCGATCTCCCATATCCGGCCATTTCAAGCTTCCAAACCACCACAGAAAGGTCTCTATCCTCATATAAAGCAAAACCCCGGCCGGTTTCAGCGTTTTTCGCTGCCCCATATAGCCGGAAAAGGGCCGCGATCGTCGGCTGCCACCGAAGCTTCAAGTCGTCGATTCTTGCTCATCAGCCATCAACGACCGTCAAGACCACCACCATAAGAATCCTAGACATCAGATCTACCAGGATCGACCATCGGCCAGAAATCTTGCCGGGAAATCTCCCCGCCGCCAACAGTAGCCGCGCATGTGCCACACGCGCCGCCAGTGGCATTTTCGTAATTTCAGAGAAATTCGAGGGTATTTCAGTATTTTACCTATACAGTGGCACTCAAGTAATTTTTCAGGGTTTCTACTGGTATTTTTGATATTTTTTTTTATATATAAATGCTTGTAAATTTTCTTGCATGTTGTAAAAAATACAAAAACCAAAATCGACACGTCTCTTTTTTTAAAAGGACCGATATCAAAAATGTAAATACCAAATATGGATTATGTCCATTATTTCTTTTGGTAACCCAGATGTAATTCTCCTTTTTAGGGAAAAACGTCAATATTTTAGACGAGTCTCCTAATTTTTAGGGACTGCTGTCATTTTTAACGTGTCTCCTATTTTTAGGGACCGACGTTAACCATTAAAAAAAACAAATTACCAATAAACCCAAAATATAATGGATTATATCCATTATTTCTTTTGGTAACTCAGACGTGACTCTCCTTTTTAGGGGCAAATGTCAATATTTTAGACGAGTCTCCTAATTTTTAGGGACTGCTGTCATTTTTAACGTGTCTCCTATTTTTAGGGACCGACGCTAATCATTTTTAAAAATTTACAAATAAGCCCAAAATATAATTGCATTTGAATCAAATAAAAAACACACAAGTAAGGGTAACCTTTCTTTTGAAAGGATGTTTTAAGGGTTGTGTCTACCTTCCCTTAATCATAACTAACCCTGTATCCAAATATCTGGGACCCGTGTCTAATTTGGGATTTCTAGTTCCCTCAAATTACTAGATGACGACTCCAATAAAATCTTTATTTCCCCCAATCGAGAAGAAACCGTTTTTGTTAAATAAACAAAAAGCGGGAGCCGTCGCCCGACGTCGTGTATCGACAATATATATATATATATAATTGTAATCCATTTTTGGGTCTCCGCACAAAAAAAAGAAGAAAAAACAAAAAAAACAAAAATATAGTTAGAAGAAATCTCAAAAAAATAGGCAGTGAGAAGATGATGCCAAAACGCCTAGAAAATAACTTAAAATTGGTTAAAGATGTGAAAAAAATACAAAGATTAAAATTTAACAGTATTTTATTGACTGATGAGAGTCCTGTTGACAAAGAAAATTCAATTTGAGGAAGAAAAATCCAAAATCAGATGTTTATGGATTCAATTAAATTTATGAAAGGTTTAATTGAATTTATGGAGGGTTTGATTGCATGAAAAATTGATTTTGAAGTCAATTTGGGCTTTAATTGGAAGAAATTAAAGTTCTGGGGTCAAATTATAATTTTTGAGAGTTGATTTGGTTAAATTAGGGGCTTAATTACATAAATATTGAAGTTTGATGGCCAATTAGGAACTTAATTGAAGAAATCCGAAACTAAGAACCAAACTAAAAAAGGCGCATAAATAGAGGGGCTGTAATTGACCGAATAAAGAGCCAAATTAAAGAAATTAAAAGTTTATTGATCAATGGAGGGTTCAATTGCACAAATTCAAGACCAAGAACCATTTTGAAAAAGGCAGCTAACTTCAAGGCCGACGATTGAATTTGACAGGGATGCAATTGCATTGATTTTTAAAGTCAAAATTGCAATTGAGGACTGATGTGGACTCTAACACGAGTTTGCTGCCATTTTCTTTTAAATGAAACGGTGTGTTTTGTCTAAAACGACACCGTTTCATCCATTGTTCATTAAAAAAAAGAAAGAGAAGCCCAAAACGGTGCCGTTTTGAGCGCATTGTGGGTCTTCTTCTTCCCCTGGATACGTGAGGTAGGGGAAGAAGAAGCAGCAGCCTTCCCCTGCTTTTCTCCTCCCTCTTTCTCTGAAAGACCCAAAAAGACGCCGACCAACAACCCTTACTTGCCTAAACTCTGACTTGTGGCCTACCACGAGGCGGTGAAAAAAAAACACAGAGGGGATGTACCTCTCAGGCAATCCTGGGGCGGCTGCATAGTGGCTGCCTCGGCCACCCTACCCCTGTGCCATGACTGGATAGGGGTAGTAGACCTTTCTCCCCATGTATTTGCTTATAAATACAGGGGAAGTGAGAGCAAAAAAAAAAAAAAGAAAAAAGAAGGAAGGCAATTGGAGGAGACCGAAAGGAAAGAAAGGAAAACAGGGGAGAAAAAGAAAGAAAAAACATAGGAATAAAGAGAGAAGAGAGGAGAAGCACTGGGACACAGAGGAGAGAACCGAGAGTGAAAACAAAAAAAAAAAGAGAAGGAGAAGACGCAAGGGTTGGTGTCTTTACACAAAAAAAGAAGAATCATTGCAGCTGCTGCTGCCGCCGCCACCACTTCGAGCCACCGTTAGCTTAGCAACCACGCTTACTCATTCCAGGTAATCTTCTCCCTTTCTTTATCCCTTATTATCTGTTCTCATTTGCATGCAGAACGTGAGCAATTCACGTTCTGCAGAACGTGAAAATAATTAGCTGGTTACTATACTATGCACAGTAACCAACTAATTATAATTTTGGGCCGGTGCTGGTCCATTTTTTTATGTTGGGCCGGTGCTGGCCCATTCCAATTAAAAGTATATATAAAAAAATTAGTGATTTTCTCGCTTATTTTTCTATCTATTTTGGTTAATATCGGTTTATATTTTTACACTATAAAAATACAAATCTGGCATTAAAATACCTGGTTTTCAAAATAAAAAAACATGTTTTTGTTTCATGCATATGGTCAAGTCTCTCAAAGCTAAAGAACCATATTGTATTTTCATACAACAAAGAAAACTTCAAAAAAAAAAATGTTTTATCATGCATTTTGACTTTAATATCCAGTTTATTAAAGTTACAAGAATTTAGTCAATATTTTAAAAATTCCAAAAAAAATATATTGTTTTGTTTTAGTATCCGAGATTACAAATTTATACGTAAAATATATTCATGATATTAAAGGGTTTTTCTTTTGATGACATAAAACGGTTAGGTGTCTACCCGATACAATAAGAATCTCCCTACAGAGGAGGACTTTTCTTAAACCGTAGACAGACTGACAATTAGAAACCACAACAAGACCTTAGATTTTATCAGACAAAAAAACAATGTAGCTTACCTCAGGTAAGGCGTAGTTGGGGTATTAATACCTTCCCTTTACGCAACCAATCTCCGTATCCGATCTCTAAGACAAGTTAGGGTTTCTAGTAATCAAAATATTAGGTGGCGACTTCTATTTTATTTTTCACTAATAAAAGACAAGAATTCCTTGTCTCCCCACATTTTCCAAATAGAGATACATCTACACATGAGGGTGGATGATTTTGTATCATATGCATATATAATAGTGTCTTGCAAGTATGAGAAGTATCCACATGGTCGTTAACTTATGTCACTGGAGACTTACATGGTTGTTAACTTCAAGTCCTGTAGAATTAGTCGAGGTGCGCGCAAGATGACCCAGACACCCACGTTAATAAAAAAAAGATATAGTAAAATCAAATATCTTGATCTATTTATATCTTTTGATTTTTTCAGTTTTATTTTTAGTTATTGTTTATGACTTTTTATTTATTTATTTGTATAGATAACTCTCAATTTATTTAATATACTTACATATTTATTTAAATTATACTTAAAAAATTTTATATAAAAAATAAATTGAAAAAACCTGCAACTCTAATTTGACCTGCGCGAGCGCGGGTGAAATAGATTATCTTCCTCTTTCTGAATGTTTTTAATTTTTTTTCTCCCTCTGATTCCGTTCATTGCACGCGTCAACATTCAAAAGGAGCCCAAACGCGGGATTATGTTTTTTTGGTTGAGAAACCATCTGTCCTTGTTAGAGGAGCTTCACACTACCTTCCTTTTGGCCAGACAAAGACTTGCTGCTCTGGAAAATTTTCCACAATAAAGTTCGGTGCGAGGAAAATTTGCTAAGACGTGCTTGTTGGGTTTTAGTTGATTAATGGTAATCCCTTGACTGGCTGTGTTTTTTGTTTGTTTACCTCTCGCATTTCTTAATTTCTTCATAATAAATTTGATCCCGAAAAAAATAAAACCTTAGACATTATGATTGTTGCTACCCAATTTTTGACCCGTGTTTTTGATAAATTTACAGAAAAAACCAAAAAATAGAAAAAAAACAATAAAAACCCCAAAAAATGCATTTTTGATATATTTGCATCATTTTTAGCATTTTCAACGTCATCTCAAAAGAATTAAAATTTTCAAAGGAATTTGGAACGCGTTCAATTTTTAACGCGTAAATTTTATGATCACTGATTTTCCTTGTTGAGTTGATGTTGATATTGCT
>Ga0325403_1000536_pt1 | contig 27287 bp, 11 predicted proteins | sample PopdelMetagenome_19_FD_205665 | JGI IMG/M metagenome (GOLD analysis project Ga0325403, IMG submission 205665) | Populus deltoides microbial communities from Bellville, Georgia, United States - Xylem-PdKOR-R4 | ecosystem: Host-associated > Plants > Phyllosphere > Stem > Wood/Secondary xylem... | reverse complement strand
AAAACCAGGTGGGTATTCTCATGCCAACTTTTGCTATCGAGACTAATTAAATCCCTATGTAGTTATCCAAAACTAAATTAATACACTCATGAGAAATCCCTTTACCAAGTCCTCCACTGCGTATTGCCCTCTTTCTCTCTCTTTTTTTTTTAGTTTTAATAGTGAGAGTATTGTTGGAGCTGCCTTCACACATGAAGATTCAGAGATCCAGTCCGGTCTTGCGCACGCTTCTACGAGAAGTCTTAACTTTTCCTATTGGATTCAAGCCTGAAAAGGTAATGGAGGAGGGAGTAAATCCACTTCCGGATACACCCCCGCCAATCATGTAATGTAGATGTACTTTTCTTTTCTTTTCTTTTTTCTCTTTTGTAGTGAAGCGGGCGTATTAACTTGGTCTATGGTGTGTTGTAATTCATCCATGATCTTAACATTTTTGTTTTGTAGATGATGGTGGAAAATAAGTCAGTTCATCACCGGTATGCAAACACAAACATTCTCAAACCCTGGCAGAGCTTTTCCTCTTTGCGCGTGTGTTTGTGTGTTCTCTCCAACTCTCAGCATCTCCCAACAATCAGAGGGCCCTGACATTATTCAGTGTGTTGGCAAAGCAATATTGGACGATTCTAATGGCTTTAGAAAAGCAAAATTCTCTCAAAATGTTTTTTTTAAATAACTATTTTTAATGTTTTAAAATATATTTATGTTAAAATAATTTTCCATCAATATTATCACCTCTTTGTATTTAGATGGCACATCCCACAAAGGAACTCAGCTTTCCTTTCTTCGCCGTGATTTGTCGTTGGAGAATCATGTTTGAATCTCTAGTAGCCCCGGGACCCCCACCCCCCCCCAGGCGGGCTAGTGTCGCCGCCACGACAAGGTAGAAATACAGAGCAGGTAAGTGGATGGGAGGCTCAGAAAGTGGGGAAAATGACATTAAAGTTACCCCCTCTTTGTAATGTAGCAAGGGTCTGACCAGATATTTTAGCTTCGAACAGTACGTGGTTGCACGATCCTAGCTAGCAATCCACTAAAGTACGAAATTCAAATGAACCTCATCTGCGGCAAAGGTCAAAATTCAAGCCACTTAACCAGTAACGGCACCTTTCACTAGTTTTGATGCTGACAACAATAGTGAGAAGGAACAAAAGGAGGACTGCTAGGTGCTGTATCCCAACGTTTGATTATATTCAGTGACAGTAATATTACCTTTGAAATTCAACATGTCGACTGCAGTCACTGCTACCACCCAATAATGGAAATGAACAAGAACAAAACAGGTGTCTAAAATGACAAAAACCATTCAACCCACAGCATGTGAACACACGTGTCCCGGCACGAGTGGGAGGCTCCATTTGATGCTTCTTTAAGCAAGGATATCTGATGTGACAACCACAGCGTTTCAGCTAGTCGACAAATCATCACAGGCGCGCGCGCGCACCACCCATTCCTACGCAGAATCTGCACGGAATATTCAATCATGTTTATCCGAGTAAATAACTTACGCATATAGAATCTAAAAAACGTATACAACAAACATATCGTGCAAAGCCATGGACAACGTAATTACACAGTCGCATAAATAGCAACTGTCGAAAGAATTTCTCCAAGACTTGCAGTCCTCCAATATCAAACCTGAACATATTTGATCTCATATATAGCACTTGCAAAATTAGAACGATAACAATTGACTTTTATGAGCAATGAATAGCTTCCATCCACACGAAGATTACATACATCGTGTGAAGCCGTCTTAGTTGCTAAACAAACTACTACTATCTAAAACATGCCACATTTGCGTTAACAATTTTTTTCAATTTCTTCGGCCATTTGATGACAAGAATTCCTGGATTGGGTCAAGATAAGTAACAAAATGAATGCAAACAAATGTCCATTTCATTCCCAGCCAGTTAACAGAGACATCTAAAGGGAACTGTTAGAGAAGAGCATCCGAATTGCTAATGAATAATTTAGTGGTCCTTCCAAGGACCTTTCAGGCCTCCAATCAACCGATCTCTCTGACTAATTTCAAGCCAGCTCCATAAATTGTTTCTATATGCAAGTCGAAACACAGAAAGAAGGATCTCAAATAGAATGCTTGCCTAATCATATACCAGGGTGAAAATAATACAGTTTTAAGACTCTTCACCACCGTACCATTTGAAAGTTCCATAAAGAAACATGTATCTTCTCTTTCAGTTACTTTCCTCTCCGCTCCCCACCCAAAAATCAAAGGAGAAAAAAACATGACTTGAGAAATGCAGGGATTCAATAAAGCAAATCCATCAAATTACGTACAACCTGCATTACGTTGCCAAACTTTAAATGCCATGAGTATCGCTTCATGGATGCTCAATTCAGAAGAGAAATTGAAATCAATATTTGATTTCCACGTAAACAATAAGAGCAACAGGTGTAGCAGAAGCAGTGACCATATGCGCTGCTTGTGGTCAGAAACTTGTATACAAGTGTTTGTGTGTTATCTTTTACCAAGTAGACAGATTATCATTTCACGATTTCCATTGGATTAGAAAATTTTAAAACATGATATAATCATGATGTTGTACTATTCGATTTGTAAGAAGCTGGATAAAGTCCCATGATCGGGATTCTTGGACGCACAAGGAATAAATAGGACCAACAAAAATAGGATGCAACCATCTTTAGAGCAGACAACTGACAGACATTCAAAGAGAAGGTTTCTGACCAATGTTTTAAACTCTACGAAGCATGATGCCTTCTTTCACAATGAATGGACTACAAGAATCACAAGAGTAAGTGACGGAACATAACTTTTATAATAGAGTGAAAAAATAATAGCGACACTCACATGCACTATTTCAAATACCGATATACTTCAGGATGATGCTACTACATATGAACATCACAACGGATATTAGTCGAATGTCTGTAAAACATGTGCTCCCATACATCATTTTTATTAAATATTATTATATGGCATCATGGCTTATAATTATCAATGGGTACCATGATGAGCACTCCTAGATTCCATACGGCCACCCCGAATATATTGGTAGCATACTGAAAATGATCACTTTCCTTTCCACAAATATGTTTTTCATTTTTCTGACATGGGAAAGTACATCAAATTTAGAGGTGCATTTTGTATAAAGAACAAACATCAATATCATGGACATCAACCTAAATGTTTCAAGTAAAAACAAAAAATTTCGCTTTGCCCTAAAGGCTAGTCCCCATTATGGTCCCACTCAAGTGAGATCTATACTTGCTCCATATTTCATATATCATAATAACTTGAAAGATCTTATTTAAAAACCAAAACAAATTGAAAAGCCATGGTCAGATTTACAGATATGTCGGTAGGGATAGGACATAAAGAGTCGTTATTATTACCATTTCTCTGCTTGAGCTGAAAATTTGTATCAAATTCTTTTGGCAATTATGGCCACATTCCTTGGGGATAATGCAGGATCAAAGATAGGTAACATGATTGCTTCCAGAGAACTGCCTTGCTCTTGGAGGAACAATAATCTATCAAGCAGAAGAAGAGTTTCCAAAAGAGGTCCTAAAGCAGCTCGCAGCGACCAATATGGTCCTATAAGCCCCTGTTTTGAATTAGTGCATTAATCAGTATTATAACAGAACATCTAAAAATATGCCTTCTACATCTTTCCCTAAAGGTGAAAAGGAAATCATTGAGATGCTCGTATATAATATATGAACCACCACAAAAGCAAGTTGAGGTTACCATACAGCAAATGGCTCAGCTTCCTTCCATATTTCATGGAAATGTGTCTCCTGCAAGGATTTGAGACCTAGGCGAGATAATCCAGACTGAGTAAATTTCTCGAACAGCAAATATTTGCTTGCAGCTGCAGTTTCATTGTATCTGGCACCTCCATTGCAGGATAATTCATGAGAATGCAGTGCTGAGCCTGAATAGTCATCTGCAGAACACATTCCAACAGAAAATTATCAGTATCTTGTTCATTGCTGAACTTTTTTCCATTGAAGGGGCTTTTAATAGTTTGGGATACACTCAAAGAATGCCTTGAGTTCCCAAAGTGATATTTTTTTTCTCTATCCCCACTCTCCTTCAATTTCTCTGTACTACCGAAGAAGGGGAGAATCAACTGCAATCTCAAGGCTATAAAACTTTCAAGAATACATTGATTACTTGTGTACCTGTTTTAGATTCTGACATGTGTGGATTTAGGTAGAGTTCTTGCATATGAGAAATTGTCTCAGGCATTGATGAATGTTTTCTTTCATCACAATTAATTGAAGACTGCAGGATCCTCCTTTGCTGTTGGCGTCGCAGCGCCTTCCCTTGACGGCCAATTGAGGGACTTGATTTTATGATTTCAGGATAATATTTACAAAGAACCTTCAGAAGAAACAAATGGTATCAATAGTATATGGATAATGCAAAAAATATAGAACAATCTATTAATCTAACATTAAATAAACTAAGGACAAATAATTCAGGCCTTCAAGTATAAAAGTTTTCATACACAGCATAACGATGATACTGACAGTAACATAGGGTGAGAAGGCAAGTCTAAAGCAAATCCGATCTGACTATAAGATGGTTGTAAGCATCGCTTACCATCTGAAAAGCAGCACGGAAAGCATGCAACTCAAAATTATGAAGACCTGCATCTTGTTCGAGACTCCTCCATCTCTCTGCACTCTAAACAAAATTAAGCTGGGTCATGGAGTGCATCTTTAGATAGACAGTGGAGTTATGAAAGAAGCACTACAGAGGACATTAGAACTCAATAAAAGTTATTAATATTTACTCAGACAATAGCATCCATGCTGAACTAGGTACTTGACATTTCTATGATATTGCTTCATAAAGCTAATGCACTTGAGAAAAGCAAGATATCCGAGCACCTGACAAGCAAGATCACGTGAACTTTTCCCAAGTGATATACCAGCAGATTTAACACCACAACTCACAGGAAAACCACATTGTGAACCAGCTATGTCAAGACATCCTTCAGAAAGCAGGTTATAACAGCATCCAATGCTAACAACTGCTTTAACATCCTTGCACTCTAAAAAGGTCCTGGTCCAATAAAGATATGCACTTTAAAAATTATCAATGGATGATGAAACAACAATACCGAATACAGAGCCCAAAGGCCAGAGCAATAAAAAGAATGGTTTATGCTAATGAGCACAATGAAGCAATTTGATGAAACATAGCAAATAATCCAAATATCAATACACATCGTCAGGGAGAATTAAAATATAGCCCTAGTGTTCCAAATCTTCAATACATATGCATGTATTTGTAGCTTTGCCTAGTATATTAAGCATTGAAAGAACATTTTCAATTACTTGCAAAATGGAAAGAGATAAATTTACAAAGCTAAAAGGCACTCACTTCAGCATAGTTACTGAAAGATCGCCACATGCATGTAACCCAGCAAGTACCAATGAAGTCTTATCATCTGCAACTTGCCCAATCAATTCTGGCCCCTTAACATTATCAATATGTGGTGACATGCTAGTCAATGCTTTCAACATGTCAATGGACATGACACGGCATGTAATTGTCTTTGGCACATTTGGAATCCCAATTCCTGGACTAACAGAAGGAAGCAAAAGGGATTGGTAACAAAAATAGACACATGATCATGGTAATGGAAATATATTAGTGGTATAACACGTAGCAATTCATGCAAGGCATAGAATAAGCAAGGAAGTCACATCAAGCACTTAAGCAGGCAATCCCATATTAACAACTTCCATCAACTAACAACAGACACCATCCAAACAATTTCTCCATGGTTTCCTAAAATACGATAACTACTTCCTTAAAGAGAAGGAAATTGCAGCAAATGTACAAATAAATGCATAATTTACTAATGTTTTCGCATTTGAGCTGCATAATGCTTCTTGATCCGTTCTGCACGTTTCTCCGTGACAGTTCCATGATGAGAACAGGCATCAATAGCAACTACAGAATGCTGGTACTGGAAGGAAAGAACTTGGGCAAGATAACCCTAAAACAAAAGCTCAATCAGAGATGTAGAATTTGTACAAGTAAATAGCAACAAAGTTTTGGTTTCACAGCACATGAAAAGAAAAGATTATTAGTTAGTAAGACCACACAGAATTAATTCAAATAACAATCAGTTTATGTTGAAGCAAAGCTATAGATCAAAGAAAAAGGCAAACCTGGCCAGCACCAACATCAACTATTGTTTGAGCTCCCACACTATTCGCAACAGAACTAACAACCGCAGAAAGAACTTCCACCTACTTAAAAAAAATAAAACATTACCCATATAAACCTGCTTTCTCACGAAGATAACAATACGCAGTAATTAAATTAAATGATAACATATTCTCTAGAACATGCAACTATAAAAAATTAAAAAAAAATTTCAAAACCGAGGGTCGATCACCTACTTACTTCATGTTTTTTCTTGAAATTCATGCCTTGTGCAAGTACAGTATTAAGCGAAACCACATTCACTCCCGGGAATAGCTGCAATAAATAATAATAATAATAATAATCAGCAATAATTATTTATTACTATAAAAAAAATTAAGAAATATCAAGTAAACAAAAAAAACCTACCTTGTTTAAATGCGCTTGCTCGCGAGGAAACGCGAGAGACTTCAAATCTAAAACAAATTCCTTCAGCGAAGCAGGCCAATGCTCCTATTCACATAATAAGATAATTAAAAACAACATAATTATACATAATCTAAAAATTATTTAGTTACCTGGATTATACCACAAGGAATTAGGAGGAGATTTTGGACAGGTTCGTTACGCAAGCAATGGAGCCAGACAGGATCAATGGATTGCCATAACTTGTGGGTGAAGAAATTGGTAACATGTGCGTTGGTTAAGAAAGCGTAGGGTTTAATGAAATTGAGGATTGCGTTTATCCATTCTAGGGTTTCTTTTGCTGTTCTGCAACTGTACTTTTGGTTGCAGTCCTCCATTTTTTTTTTTGTTTTTTTTTACGAACTTTTGAATGCTGAGTTCTTAAGTTACAGGATATATGGACGACGTGTTGTTTAATAGAGTGGACAAGGTATGCGATGTGCCGTTTTGTGCGGATCATACAGGCCAACGGTCAGGAGGGTAGATATTAACAAGCAATTAAATTAAGGAGGTACAAGACTTAAAGAAAGAGGATCAAAGCAAATAAAAAAAAAAAGAAAAATTACATGGTAATTTTAAAATTGGCTTGAAAAGTTAATTTTTGTCATTTTACTTTTCAATGGATACATTTCCAATCTCTTTGGATTTCAAAAATATGTTTTTGATCCGAATCTTCATTTTACTTATTTTTCATTCTTTAGATTTGAAAAAGAAAAGAGAATCATTGAATTCTGGTAAAAAAAAAGAATCGTCGATTAGCATCGATTTCAATAACATAAAAGATCAATATTAGTGTTAATGGGTTTCACTTGGTTATAGGAGTTTCAATAGGATATTATTTGGCGTTCAACTTGCATGAAAGGACAAATGAAGGCTCAAGATTTTTTTTTGAATTCGTGTGATTTTTTGTTTTTTTCACTAATTTTTGGATTATTTTAAGTCATAAATGGATTTATTTAGATATATGGAGTGTTATTTATATCTTTTAGGTCAAAAATAAGCATAAATTACTCATGCCCTAACTTAAAGGGTCGCCCGATTATGGACTAGCAAATAATGTGTTGTATGCATTCTATGTGTGTATATGTGTGTTAAAGGCTTGGTGTGCTGACCAAGCCTCTTTTTCATGGGTTAGGCACGCAGGAAAATATATGTTATAAGTTTTATGTTGTTTTTTAGGTCAAGAATCTTTTAATAGTTACTCTCTAGCTTTGTTTAAATTTGTGAAATAATATATGGTTTTTCATACATATTTATATGCGAAAAGTACAATTATTATGATATAGAAAAAAAAAAGCATTAGGGTGATGGGCGAGCACTGTGCTTCTAAAAATAAAAGGTATTATGAAAGTAATTTTAGTAGAGAAAAAGAAGAAGAGATTTCCCTTAAAAAAACTAAGAAGAGAAGAAAAGTTAAGTACAAAAAAAAAATTGTCTTATTTTAAGAAAGGGATGATCATGTGACAAATTAAAGAATCATGAAAAAAAGTTTTAAAAATTATATTAACTATTATGCATTTCCTCAAATGAGATCAAAATAAGCATTTCAGTTTTCCCCAGCTAATAGAAAGTCGGGTTAATAATAAGATAAAATAGAATAAAAACAAAACAAAACCATAAAATTCCAAAACAAATAACTAAAAAGTTATTTGGAATCTTTAGAATTGAATTCATTTCTAATGGTTAAATCAATTTCTTAGTTTGGAACCTTTTTGAAGATATTGATTTGAATACCAAATGAAGTTTAATTGCTAAAAAATAACCAAAAACAATTTAGATGAGAGACCCTCTGATTTGCTACAATAATTCCCTATGTATTTGTTAAAAAAATTAACAAATACATTTTAATATATTATGACACAGCGCATGAAACTCGTACTCTATGTATTTACACCTAGGAATATGACCTTGTTATGATCTAATAAATCAATGGATTATATCCGAGCACCATTCTATATAGGCATTAAATGGAGTTGTAAGATTCACCTCTACAGATATTTTTGCTCCCTGTGCATGCCACCAAGAGATATAATGTCAATATGATCTCATCTAATTATCATTGTTTTCACTACGATGACTTATCATATACACTCATTATTTGTGTTGATGTAAAGTGGAATGTACTACTACAACCCAAGCTTTCATATGATATGATCAAGGCAATGCAACTCCATCACCTTAAAAAATATTAAAGGGGCCACTAGTTTTCATGTGTGGGCCTATTTTACAAATTTAAAGAGCAATTAGAGCTTATCCTCAGAGTAAGGTGTTAACTCAACCTATTAAATTGTGCATACAGTATCATAATCATACTAATATTTTATGGTATTTGCTTGTTTTTCAAGCAAATGATAGAATCTATTATCAACACCATAGTTGATGGATCTTCATCCACTTATGGAGCCATATGTTATGTAGCCAAGTTTTTATCACATCACCTACCTACAACACATCAAGCTAGATCACAACTTGATGATGTATTTCTCAAGATATGGAGGCATGAAACTTACATGTTTCATCTTTGTGTAAATAGGATGACATCTACACTTCATAATGTTGTTGTTATTCTTAGTATGTCTATTGATGGATGACTTATGAAGTCACGGGGTCAATGAATATGGAAAAGTTATGCTTGCATTATTGGGACATGTCATACCTATCGATATATTGAATAGAACATGTCCCACCCACCGATGCATTGAAAGGGCATGCCATTAAGTTGAAATGGCTTAAGAAAACTTTCATTGATCCACTCGTTAATAATACATTGGAACCATTGGTTGATGGATGTTCATCCACGTATGGTGCAATACAACATATAGGAAGGTTTTTATTAGCTCATCTATTTGTAGCACATTTAGCCAGATCATGGCTTGAATGGTGCATTACTCGAGAGATGAGGGTGTGAAACCTACACGTTCTATTTTATACAGATGAGATAACACCTATACTTTATGATTTTGTTTTTCTTCTTGTTTTACCCATTAATGGATGACTTGTGATTGGGAAAGGGTTGATAAACATGAAGAAGTTATGCTTGCACTTATTGGGACTTGTCCTACCCATTGATATGTTGAATGGGCATGCCACTAAGCTGAAATGGCCTAAGGAAGAAGTTTTTTGGCTAACTCACCAATATGTTTGAAATAATGCAACTGATAGATTTAGGATGTGCTGTTCCTAACAATGCAAACCATTAACTTATGGTATTTTTTGAATTTTTTTAAGGCTGCTTAATTTCTTAATTTTTTTACAAGTGATATTTAAAAAAAACGAACTTGTAAACATTGAAGTAGATTTAAAATGTCATGACTTGCATTAATTGATAAAACTTTTTAATACTACAAGGCATAAAAGAAGGTTTAAAATGAACTGGATCTAAAAGGAGTTCAATGGGCTAAGTCAAGAGGCTTGGATTAAAAAAGTTCAAATATGCTAATTTGGACCTTTGTGTACTTTTTAGGTCATATACGAAGCTAGATGAGAATTTTAGATAGGATTCTAATTGGATGGAAAACTAGACATTTGTACATTTCCAATGATATATAATAGACACGTTAATTCATAGGGACGAGAGAGCATGGCATGTTTAAAGTTGGGCTTAAAATATGTTAACAAAGTGTGAAAACATAAAAGACATTGTTTTTTTAAGAGTTATGGATTCCATTCACTATAGGAGTCTTTAATGTTATTGAGAACTAATATGGTAGCCTTTGAGTTATTTTACAAGGATTCTATATCAACTAATAAGAATTAATTTCAAGAAGAATTAATTGGTCAGAAATTAATTCTTGTTTTACAAGGCATTAGACTTTTGTTTAGTAATGATTATTCAACGATTATTTATCTTGAGTATTTTTCACTATCATATGTAGAAAATGGTGAAAAATATTTTTAGACTATTGTTTTATTTATTTTTAAACATTATTTTAATTAGTTTGGACTTTATTTAAATTGGATACATATCCGACCTATTAGTGTTAGGGTTTTATTTTCAAGAGTATAAATATTTTTTGTAAAGACAATATAATAAGAATTGATAATACTATTGCTGTCGAATTTATTCAGGTTGTGTGACAGAGATTCTCGTATTATTTGGTTCTCTAAGAACTAAATTGACTTGTCAAAGATTAACTGGCTTCATGGTGTCCTCCTTAAACTTTTTGTTTGCGAATTGATATTTATATGGTGGAGGTTCTTGTTTCAATAGTGTTGGTATCTTGGAATAAATTTTTATTTTGTCACACTCCTATCAAATCTGTTTAGACTTTCCGGGATTCGTTGTTAATTTTGTTGTGCGTTACATGACCACGTAATCATGAGTTTCATATCATAACCTGTACTACATTATGGGTGGAATTCCAAGTTATTTTTTTAGGTAAGAGAAGAATTATTATGAAAGCATTTTCTTACATCACAAAAAGTTTTAATAGAAAATTGAAAAGTTGATGAATGTGTATAATAAACTACAAAGAAAATTAAAAAAAAAAAACTAATGAGTCGTAGAAATAATTATTAACACTAACTAAAGACTAAAGCGAAAAGTTGAAATATAGATGCACATGATGATGACGTGGGGTGCTCTTTGATTATTTTAATTATATATAAATAAAAATAGATTTTCATCATAAATGTAATAATTTAATTTTTATAGAAAAAAATGTAATTGTTAATATAGATTCTTTTGTTTACTAATGTATTTTTTAAAATATATATTTTCTTAGTTATGTTGTTTATTGCATTGAAAATAAAAGTAATTAATATCAAAGTTCTAACAATTTGAAATAAGTCTAAAAAATATATTTGTTTTAATCAAGTCATATTTACTTTATTGATGTGTTCTTTTTAGAAGAAAAAAAATGAGATTTTCATTAGAAGTTTTGTTTTTTAAACAAAAACTTATCATCATATTACAAACAAGTTTTAATAAAACAAACTAATAAATAATTAATTTATAATTTTAACGATAATGTATTAAAAAGATGTAAAAAACTAATATTGAGAAAAATTATATAAAAAAATTTAAAATAAAAATATTAAGAATAGATATTTCATACACATTTTAAAAATTATGCATTTTAGATTCACGGAATAAAGTTTTCTTGACTACTTTTTCACTCGATTTTTTTCAAGTGAAACATAAAACAAACAAACTCTAGGATGTACTGAACATTCTATATCCATAAAGAAATAAACTTAAAAAAATTGTAATTGAGGGATTAAACATTAGATTTACATGTCTTATAATAGTAAATATAAAAGATATATATTTTTGACAAATATCATCCTTTTAGTTTTTTTTATTTTTATAATAAATCAATATTTTTTAATATAAAATCGACATGTCATTCAATATTAAAAAAAAAATACATCATCAAGGAATGTGAAAATAAGCAATCTAAAGAGAATGAAAAAATCTAGGAAAAAACAAACTCTTAAGTACAAATTAAAAAAGAAGAAGTTGGATAACCAAAAAAAATGGATGGATAAAAAATAAATTCGTGTAAGGCACTATGCTTATCAATAGTTATTTGTGAAGTGACGAATAAAAGAGGGGGCTATGATAATTTACCCTTTTATTTATAGTTTTAAGACTTGATCTAGTGACCAGTTCAGTCTAAGATTTGAGTTTTAGATTTTGATCGGGTCACTAGGTTATTCTGGTTAATTTTTTTTAAACCAAAACGATGTCTTTTAGTAAAAAAGAAAAAATCAACATGTTGCAACCGGTTTTTGATCGGGTCTTGCCGGGTCAACCCGCCGGTTCAGCCGGGTCACACTGAGTTTTTCTTTCCCTGTTTTTTTTTTAAATCGGTCTGGTTCCAACCCCAGGTCAGCCGGATCCTGAATCAGCTCACCAGATCGGCCTGATTTTAAAATTATGCTTTTATTAATTTCTTTGTTAATTAATAACAAAATTTTCACTTTTACTACTCCTATCAAAAAAAAAAAAAACAAAAGAGTAATTTTGAACAAAGCACAATTATAGTACGGAATTTCACACCACAAGAATTCCTCATGCACAACAAAAGGAAAACATGGTACAAATTAGCGGTCACGTTGTCAGAAGCCCAAAACACTAATGGACAAAAATTAGTGGTCTAAGAAGAAGACTGGTCAAACACCACATCACTAAAACAGATGATAATAAAATAAAATACTATTCTCCTAAACGAAATGTAGATAAATCCAACGGCTAAGTATCAGGCAGGGACATTGGGAGGGAGGAGGGCTAGAGCCCTGAGGGCTACGGTCCAAAATCCAAATACAAAGGCAGCCAAGAGAGAGGCAAAGAGGGGCGTAGACAGTAGGCTAGCCCAAATATGCACGGGAGTGTCAGGCTAGTATTTCCATATAAAATAATATTTAAAAAATAGAGAGAAAGAAATCAACACTTAAAAAAAAAACGATTTTGAAATTTTTTATTTTCTTAAATATTGATATTAAAATTTTAAAAAATATATATTTTTAAACAAAAAAATACTTTGAAAAACAACCGCTATTACAATTTCAAATACTACAACTCTGCTTGGGGCTACTTTTGCATTGAAGTTTTAACAAAATTTGATTTTGTTTTGTTTAAAATTATTTTTTTTTGTATGTTTTTAGAATGGTTTGATGTATATTATTTTTATGTATTTTTAAGCAAATTATTTTTTTTAAAAACAATTATTATCACACTTTCTAACACCCTACTTTAAAATGAGATGAAAACAAAATTGTATTTGATAAAAATATATAAAAATAGTGATTGTTTTTATCTAATGTTTGATTGAAGACGGGGAATACATAATAAAATATATAAAAATATTTTATCTTTAGACCTTGTTTGTTTAAGGAAAATAGTTTCCTTTTAAAAAGTGATTTTCTTTTGAAAAATAATTTTCAAGAAAATTGGATTCCTAAAAAATGGATTATCTTTCGATGTTTAACAATGTTATTGAAAATAATATGAAAAATATTTTCTAGTATTTGGTTGTATCATGAAAAATGAGCTGAAAAATTATTTATTAATATTTTGATTTTTTTAAGTTTATCTAATATATATAGAACATTAAATATAATTATTTGACAATTTACAAGAAAAACAATGAGATATAAAACAGTGTAATGGTAAAAAAAATTATATTATATTATACATAGTTTAATTTATAAAATATAACTATACATATAATATAAATATTTAAAATATAATATTATAGACATATAGTCATTCTTTGGTGTTTAGAGAATATTAAAAATAAATTTCTTTTCTATGGTATCCTAATTTTATAACACAATTTATATGATTTAAAACACTACCAGATTTAATAGTTTTTTACCTATGGAAATTTTTGTCGGTATGTATATTATCAATGGACTCACGAATAGAAATAGTCCATCAGAAAAACTCTTATCAGTAATTTATGGTCTGTCGGTAATAAATATACCAAATAATTTACAGACGTACTTAGAGTGCAAAAAAATAAAATTTACCCACTTCATTTCATCTATTAATACAATAAATCTAAAATAGAGACAACGCTAGAAGAGAAGGTTGGTTGTCCTTGGGACTGTGAGATCAATTAGGAGGCGCACATGTACCACCCATCTATGATCTCATCTTGATTGTCAATTGACAAAGTTCTTCATAATCAACAGTGAGTCGTCCACATTTTCATTAAGATAGGTCCTCCGAGCTTGTACTCGTTGATCTAACATCATCTCGAACTCTAGAGTTTGAGTGCTTGTAATAAATTACGAGCATTTAATAGTCGAAGCACTACCAGCCATCCATAAGTTCTCAGTTGTACTATTAGAGAGTCCGTACACCCGATTTATATCGGGCCCATCGGATGATCTTGCCTTTAACCACAAATCCGGATTGAGATCCAGAAAGGTTGAAAGATCATCGGTGTATCTCTCCTTCAACCGGTTGTTATATGTATCATGGAAAGAAAAATTAAATTTATCAAATTCAAGGAAATAATAACTTAAGAAAAAATGGTTGAAAACCCACATACCACAAAGTGTTGAGCTCGGCTATACACGAACTATTGCACCCCTTTTCAGCGGTCATCACTTCATATATGCGTTTTAACAAAAAGTTCCATCAGACCTGGCTCACATCCAAGAACCGTAGCATGTAAGAAAAAATATTGCCAGTTAAATATATTTATAAAAAACAACAAATAAAAAATGAATTTAAAAAAAAAATCTTATTATCCGCTTCACATGCAAAATTAATAGAATGGAGTCGCAGATGTGAGTGGTAACAAAATCGTGAACATGCCAGTTCTAATTTTCCACACCGGACTGTGACCATAGCGTGAAATGCGTGAATGTCACATGCTGGATGTATTCCGCTCATATAACCTCTAAGATGTATGATAATTTGCAATCTTAAATGACAATTTTTACCTTTCATGAAAATTTTCAAAATGCCCCTCCAAATATTACCGATAACCTTTTATTTCGTCGGTAATTTCGTTATGAAAAAAGTTAACAATAAAAAAGCATTAATTATCAGTGTATTGAGAAGAGAACAATTTCCATAGTCTTTGTAATACACCGACATACACATTTTGTCAATATACCCATATGTAATGAACATCATGAACAATTTCAGAGAGAAGGGGAACAGTTCCCACAATCTCTAGAATATATCGATGGAAACATTTCATCGATATACACGTATGTAATAAATACCATAAATAGTTTCAGGGAAAAAAGGAACAATTCCCATGGTATCTGGAATATATCGATGGACACATTATATCATTATAACCGTATGTAATGAACACCATGAATAGTGCCAGTGAGAAGGGGAATAATTCCCATGGTCTCTGAAATATACCGATGAATACATTTCGTTGGTATAACTGTATATAATGAATACCATGAATAGTTCCAAGTAGAAGGAGAATAATTCCTATGGTCTTTGGAATATATCAATAAACACATTTTGTTGGTATACTCATATGTAATGAACACCATGAACATTGTCATGGAGAAGGGGAACGATTTCCATAGTCTTTGAAATATATCGATAAACACATCCCATTGGTATATCTGTATGTAAAGAACATTATGAACAATGCCAAGACATCATTCAACTCCTCAATGTCAACATCAATAAAAATATTCTTGGTGATGCAAAAAATTGAATTTTCTTCTAAGTCATTAGACAGAGCAACTCAATATGGATCAATTAACTCTCCAAGTTAATTCATGGTTATCATCTTGAACAACCTCGTCATGGCCTCTAAGTTTGGTTTGCATTATAGATAACCAATAAACTCTTGAACAATCATTTCTAAAGGAAGGAGTATATGTGTAATAAACTTGTTAGCATTGTTTGGCGAAAATAAAGACATTGTTGACGTTGTGGTGTCTAGCCTTTAAATTAATTTCGACCAAACCATGATGAGAATCTACTTTGATTTCTCTATTAGTGGTGTCATATTAATAGCATTTGAATAAAAATACTCTATTCTGCTCACTATGATATTGCAATTAAATGATGTCTTTCAACTTCCTATAATAGTTAACTTCAAACTCATTAGGAGTTGATCCCTTAAGTCAACTCTTATATGTCTTTCTACCATTCCCATATTTTTCATTATAAAACACATGTCTATTAATGAAATACCCATTGTAGCACTTCACCTTTCTTTTAGGACCTAGACATAGTGAAGACAAAATAACATTAGCATTGCATCCCAATTGATAAACCTGGTACATGACGTATAACTATGAACAATTAATGAGAAATGTGTAATGAAACTAAGTACCTCGAGAGATAAGAATAATTAAATAGTACTTACATGTGTGCTGAACCACGTGAAAAATTATTCATCTTGTAATCAAAAAACTTGGGATTCAGTTAGTTATAAGTTTTGGGATAGTAAATATTGATGATGTTGTCTACAAGGAATTCAATATATCAGTTTATGATATTATAACGACATGTTAAGTAGTATACTAACTGAATAAAATGTATCGATTCATCACAATTAAATAACACATAATTATGTGTTTGTTTGAATTCTATTTTTGGCAAATAACTTCCCCTAACAATATTTTTTAGTACAGGTCATCCAGGATGAGAGAATACTAACAAATTCCCACATGAAGGCTCTTCCCCACCATCATCATATCTTGAAACATAGTTGACTTTTTTTTCTTCTCAATTGAGACTCGAAATAATACGAGATAAATATTAATATCTCTTCAACAATATAGGTATTGCATATCGAAGCCTCAACATGTGTCTTGTTTTTTTCTTTTCTCTTAAAGTTGAATCAGTACCTGCATGGAATTAAATAAATATTTTGAAATATGCAAAGAAAAATAATAAAATTGTAATTACGATGGATGTGAAATCCCTAACCTCTTGAATGAATAAATCTATTTATATTGAATTGGGCCTCTAACTTTTGCTTTAAATGGTAAATGTATGGAGGAAATAATTGAGGAAATATCATCTCAAGTTGCATATTTTCTAGATGATATTTGTTTTGAGTGTCTCCATGTGTTGTGTCTTCAACTTGTTAGAACACATATCTCTAAAGAGGTGATTAATCTCCGTGAGTGCATCCCATAAATCCCGGTAAGCTAATGAAATGAGTGTTTCCATAAACACGTGGCAATAATAGCTTTTCATTCTATATAATCTACAATACTCTAAATTTACCAACCTTGATATGTTCAAGGCATTTTTATCACGAAACGTAAATTTTTAAGCCATTGGTATACAAATAATTGTGCATTCTTGTCTAAGGTGAAACTGGCTTTAGGTTTTACGACCCGTGATCCAACATAAACTAACTTCATATTTTTACATTGACAAAACAAAACTATATCCATTATAGCCTTAATGTTGTCATTTGTCTTCCCCTTCACGTTCATATAACCATGTTGGAGATGTTTTTTTTTTTTTTCTATGTGCATGACATCATGGTATGACTAAGAAGATTGGTCTTCCAATAATGAAGCTCTCGGAAAATACTTCATTTTACCCAATTATGGGTCAAACCAAAACCAAGAAACTTCTGTTTATCGGATCGAAAACCATACACAATGTCACTATACTCCGACATCACATCATACAATTCCTCATGCGAAAGAAACGACGATGCAACATTCCTTTCAACTCTATCAATAAAGAAGTCCTTTCTATTCTTTCTGAACTTGTAATCAATTGGCAAGAACCACTGGTGATAGTAAAAAAAAACATTTTACTATTGTTTGTTAGCATGAATACCTTGCTATTTTCCATACAATATGAACATGCTAGTTTTCCATGCGTGTTTCAACCAAAAACAATTTTATAAGCTGGAAAATCATTGATAGTCCACATTAAAGCAGCCATCATCAGAAAATTTTATTTCCTAGATATATTATAAGTCAAAGCCCCGGATGACCATAACTGTTTCAACTCATCAATCAACAGTCAAATACAACATCTATATTTTGACCCAGACTATTAAGACCGGGTATGACCTTAGATAAAAAAAAATAAACTTCAGCCTCATACACATCCCTGGTGGCAAGTTGTAAACTATGAGTATCATAGGTTAACAAGAATAATAAGCAACAAATGACCCAAATGGATTGAATATGTCTGTACATAACCTCATACATATGTTTTTTTTTATCTTCACTAAAAATTGAGGATGCATATTATTAAAGTGTTTCCAAACTTTACCATCAAAAGGTTACATCATCACTCCATCCACCACATCATGTGATTAGTGTCATATCATATGCTCAACAGTCTTTGGTGATATAAATAACCTCTATAGTCTAGGTGTGATTGAAAAGTATCTAACTTTTCTGTGTGCGACAAGAATCCTTTCCCTACCATTCATGGGTTTATAGCGAGAATGCTTACATGTTCTGCACTTGATTAACTCTGTATTTTCAAGATAATTTAACATGCAGAAGTTTGAACACATGCCAATTTTCTGGTATTCTAGATCAAAGGGTTTTATTATAGACTTAGCAACATAGAAGTTCTCTTTCAGTTTGTTTCCTTCAGGTAAAATGTTTCTCGCTTATTTGACTATTCAATTATAACTGGCCTCACTCAACCAACAATCTGACTTAATGGTGAACACATGTGCAATGACTAATAATTTACCATGATTTATGCAACAATCCCATAATGGTTTGTCAGAACCTTGTCGCACTTTACCCGCACGACTTCTTTTGTTCGTTTAATTAATTCGTTGGGAGTCGCTACCTAGTATTTCATCGAGGGTTACTAGGAAACCCGGATGTACTAGTCTTGTTAGAGATTCATGAGTAAGGGACTGGTTATGGTTAGGGAAGGTATTAACACCCCTAACGCACCCTACCTGAGGTAAGCTGCTTCGTGGTTTTAATGTGATAAAGAAGTTTTAAAAATTGTCTTTTCATCGGATATTAGAAATACGACTTACGTGTTAGTTCATAATCTTTTACCGTGAGTAAGTCAAAACATTAAATTCTTCTTTATTCTTTGCAATTTTATCATAAAAAACATTCATAAAAAAATACAAACAACAAATTCACTTTCACTATATTTTTTCTTATTTTTCTTTTTTACATCCAGCACACTACAAAATATAAATTCAAAACTAAACAAAAAGCACATTAAACAATTTTAAAATTATAAAATAGCCCCAAAACAACCTGGAATTATAGGGAAGGCCTTCTGCACCACCAGAAAAGTGGTGGCATGTCTCCTCCACGTGTCACCGCCACTAGCGGCGCGTGGGTTCATGTGCCACCGTAAGAAAACCCAGGCAAGTAGAGGGGTCAGTCACGGCTTCCTCCCCTCTTCCCGTCCTTGCCATTGTGACCTGCAAAACACCCAAAAACACAGCAGGCAGTCGATTTTAGTTTTTCTTTAGATCTGTTTCACTTCTGTTTTCTCTCGGTTTGTCATTTGCTCCTTCTTTAGATGGTAGGTTTGTTCTTAGTCTTCTCCTTCTTCAGACCTGATGGCTCTCGTTCGTGGTTGCTGAAGCTGCGGTGGAGATGGGTGTGGCTGTCCAGTCGGGGGGAAGGAGATATGGTGTCTACGGCTAAAGAGGGAGACCGTGGGTCTGTCACCGGTTGAAGAAGGAAAGGTTGGTCTGTGTGCAGCTGAGAGATAGAAAGGAAAGCGAAGGGGTGAAGAAGATGACGATGCTGCTGCTGAGGAAAGGCTTTGGCTAGGAGGAAGGCACGACCAAGGGGAAAAGTGAGGCGAAAGAGAGGTGGATCTAGTGTGTGAGGGGAGGAGATAGCTGGAATCAAGGGAGAGATGGCTGAAGGGGGGCTGCTGGCTTTGGTTCCCTCTACCAAGAAGATGGAGAGACCGAAGGGGATGAGAGGGGCGACCGGTTGTTGGCTTAGAAAGGAAAAGGGTTAAGTTTTTTCCCTAGGGTTTTTTTATGTTGTCCTTTGCTTTTTACAAGATTTTCCCTCCTTTTGTGTGAGTTTTGGACCTATATTTATAGATAAAATATTGCTTGTGCCTCAAAATTAATCCCTCAACTTTCTTCTTTTTGTAAATTTTGTTTTTTCTTGTTTGTTCTTGTATTTTTTGAAAATGAGCAATATCAACGTCGACTCAATGAGGAAAATCAATGATTTAAAAAATAACACGTGAAAAGTCGAACGCGTTCAAAAGATATTTGAAAAATTAAATTCTTTTGAGACGATGCTAAAAATGCTAAAAACAATGCAAAAATATTTAATACATATTTTTTTACTTTCTTTAGTTTTTGCTATTTTTGGATTTTTTTCAAAAACTTAATAAAAAAGTGGGTCAAAAATTGGGGAGCAACATATGCCCTCTCTTTACAATGCTTATGAAGCAAAACTCATCAATGTTTTACATAGTAAGCTTTGTAAAGAAAACAAAAAGGAAATGATCTCGTTATCTTGGGCGACCTACCTCTCTTTTGAAGAAAATTGGTTTATTTTCAAGGGCGACCAGCCCACACACTCACGCTTACCCTGGTCTATTTTCATGAGCGATCTGCCCACACATACTCAAAGTGGTCTATTTTTAGGGGCGACCAGTCCACACACTCACGCTTACACTAGTCTATTTTCATGGGCGACCTGCCCATACATACTCAAAGTGGTCTATTTTCACGGGCGACCTGCCCACACACACTCACACTGATCTTTTTTCACGGGCGACCTGCCCACACACACTCAAAGTGGTCTATTTTCAAGGGCGACCGGCCCACACACACTTACCCTGGTCTATTTTCATTGGCGACCTGCCCACACATACTCACTTAGGTCTATTTTCAAGGGCGACCTGCCCTTTTGATTGGGTTTACCTGAGATCCCATCTGACGATCTAACAAGAACAAAAATCGGTATATAGCTCGATTAACCTGAAATCCTATCTAGCGATTCCCTTTAACCAGAGCTAAATTCTGGGTGGTTAGGTTAAACTGAGATCCCTTCCGCCGATCCCCTTTAATCAGAACCAAAGTATGTTTGTGGTTGGGCTAAACTGATACCCCTTCACCGATCCCCTTTAACCAGAACCAAAATCTGTTTGTGGTTGGGCTAAACTGAGATCCTTTTGCCGATCCCTTTAACAAGAACCAAAATCTATGTGTGGTTAGGCTAAACTAAAATCCCTTTGCCGATCCCCTTTAACCAAAACTCAAAATCCTTTGTAGTTAGGCTAAACTGAGATCCCTTTCACCGATCCCATTTAGCCAGAATCAAAGTCTGAGTGCGGTTAGGCTAAACTGAGATCCCTTTCGCCGATCTCCTTTAACCAGAACCAAAATCTGTGTGTTGGTTAACCTGAGATTCCTTCTAGCAATCTTTTTTAACCAAAAAAATATGTTTCTTCTTCAAGATGATAGGGTTCGAATTGAAGACTCTTCTTCGTTGATCTTCTTATTTCTTTGAGATTTCCCTAATGTTAGGGTTTATCTCATCTTCCTCATGTTCCAAGGTCAAAACCATGATTATTTGTTGTTCATCAACTCAATGATTTTTTCTTTGTCCCCAATCTTGCTGGACTATATTGAGGATTTTTTCTGCAACAAATAAAAAATTTATGCAATGCTTCGACGTTAGATAACTGATTTGAAATATAGGTCCCTCCTCTTCGATGTTCCATCATCACAAGGTGCCTTTGTTTGCTATTCAAAGCATTTTTTATTCTTTCAATGTATTGGCTCATTCGTGTGCTAGCCTTCCACTCAGATGTAAGTGCAGTGCCTATCATGGGCTGTCTGTGACGATTACTACTTTCGTTGCTTCTCAAGCTTGGCCATGCAAAAATATTGATTTAGCCAAATTTATTCAATCTATTTTAATAATACTCTCAATTCATTATCAATTATATATATATATATATATATATATATATATATATATATATATATATATATATATAAATTTCTACACATTTACTAAAAAATTCAACTTGACAATAAAATTGACAAAATATAAAATGGACTTGTTAAATAAACTATTATTTATTTCATCACAAAACACTTACGTCAAAAATTCAACATAAGTCTCATGAATTTACAAAGAAATATAATTTTACAAAATCTAAAACAAACCTTAACATGTACAAATCATAAATCCATACAAAACATTTGTATGAGAAAAAACTATAAAACAAGTAAACACCTAAACAAAATACATATTCTATAAAAATATATAAAACAAAAATTAACATTTTAAAATTGAGTTCAAATAAAAAAGGGTAGATTTACTTTATTAAAGTGAAGAATCCTAAAAAAAAATTAAATTAGAACATGAATACTGACAAACTAAGTGTTGTGGTGACTGAATTTGTTGTGGGAGGTTGAATTGCGTTGAGACTGGAGAGGAGAGGGTGGTTGTTTGTTGAAGAAAAAAATGCATAAGAAAAAAGAAGAAATGGGGTATGTGGACAAAAGGGTCGATTGTCAGGTCATAAATTAAATGTTATTGATGACATTACCAATGCAATTATTTTGTTAGTAACTTTATTGGTTCTTCTGTCGGTAAAATGACACGTCGCCATACGGTTTGTCTTTTTTGAATCCCATTATAATACCCTCTGTAATTCCCTCAGTATATATCGAGAAAATGTTTTTGTTGGCTTATTTATGGACATACTTTACTATCGAGTAATTCATTGGTAATGCAGTTTATAAAAGTTACACGTCCGTACTATTTGTATTTTTTCATTTCTTATTTTTCCACTGCAATTTTCCTAGTATATACCGAGAGGATTTTTCTGTCGGTGTTTACCGATGGATATAAGGATGAAAAATTATGTCGATAAAGGTCATCATAATATACGAATGAAATTTTTGTTTGTATTTGTTAATTTTCTGGTAGTGAAATATATGCTTATTATATAATATAACATTTTTTGTATTTGAATATATTTTTTAGTAATAATTATATTATATTTTAAATTATGTTAATAATATATTACTGTTTTATATATAAAAAAAGAAAATTGAAGGATTATAGCACTTTATTTTTTGGATCTTTCAAGGAAAGTGTTTTTCAATCTTTTAAACTAGAAAACATTTTCTCTTATCTAAAGCTTATGTTATCATTTGACTAAAAAGTAAGTTTCATTGACTACTTTTTCACAATATAGCCAAATATAAGAAAGATAGGAAAGTGCTTTATAAAAAAGAATTTTCTAGCAAACAAACAAAGCATTAATTTGTATTATTATCGAACTTGTCATATTTGAAAGAATAATTATATATTACTAGATCATTGATCTGTGTTGCATTGCAGTCGAATCAATTTTTTTTATCTTAAAAAAAAGTGTTAAGCATCGCTAATGTTTTTTCTAGTAGAAAGAAATACTAAAACATATGGGAGTTAATCTGATGTAATCCGGTTGACTTGACAGGTCTAAAAGCAACCTAAATTACTAGTAAAAATATAATTTGACTAAAAAAATCTCAAGATGATATTCTTTTAAAATATTGAGATGATAATATGTTGGATCAACCCGAATTAATTTGGTTAGCCTGCAAAATTCATAACCTAGGTCATAAGGCTATGATAATCTCATAAAAGCAAATAAAAATAAATTATGAAGCGTAATTCCCAATCAACCAAATGTTCAAAAATGAAATTGAAAAAAAAATCAATTAAAAAAAGAACAAAAAAAATAACTTGAGTCAACTCGAGTTAACCTGCTAAATTCATGACCTGAGTTATGGACCATGATAACCATGTAAAAAGTAAATTAAAATGAATTATGAAGACCAATTCTCAATCAACTCAATATTGAAGGATTAAATTGGAAAAAAAAAGACAAAGAAATGACTCAAGTAAACCTAGATCACTTTCTATATCATTAATTTAGGTTATAAGACCAAAATAATCTCATATAAAACAAATTAAAATAAATTATAAAATATAATTTTCAATTAATTTATTGTTGAAAAATAAAATTAATAAAACCATTAATAAAAGAAATGGGACTAGGCTCGATATAAAAATAATCACAATTGATCATTGTAATCAGAACCACTTTTCAAGCAGAAACTCATGAATTCCTTAGCCAGTTTCTAGTAAACTAAAATCCACTAACTCGAGACCAATTCAATAAAGGTATCCTCCTCTTGCCTCTACTTCCCTTTTCGTTAAAAAATTCCAAATCCTAGAAATAATAGAATTCCACCATAACAAATCCAACAAAAAAAAACCACAATCATCTATTTTTCAAATCTGATCCGGTTCCTTGGGCTAAGGTGGTCTGGGAATCTTGATCTATGCCCAGATATAACTTCATTTTATGGCTGGCGGTTGTGGGCAAGCTGCGAACTTGTGACAAGCTTCGCTTTTTGCAACTCGACCCTTTGTGTGTTTTCTGTCGGGTTGAGGAAGAGTCTCACAATCATCTATTTTTTAGCTGTCCATGGACATCTCTTCTTTGAAGGATGATAAAATCTTGGCTTCATCTGCATAAAAGAATGTCGACCATTAATAGTGCAATTCACAGTCTTCTTTCTAGCAGAAACAACACTGCTAGCAGAATGCGAAGAGTCTCCCTTGGTATTCTTATCTACTTGATTTGGGATGAGAGAAATAAAAGAGTCTTTGATAACTCTTGCAATCTAGTGCCTTTTGTTTTTCGCAGATTCCAGGTTCTATTCTTCATGATTTTACACCTTCATAAATAGTTTCTTAGCTGCTGGTGTCTTTTGATTGGGGATGCTTGTTTGTTTGGCTGTTGTGCATCCTTTGGGAGTTTGGTTTTATCACTTATCTTGCTTTGGTGTTGTAGCTAAGAGCTCTTTTTTGTTCTGGTTGCAACTTTAGTCATTCTCACTGTGTATACTTTTTTGTGCTATGTGTTAGGTTCGACACCTCGTCCTTGATTAGGTTCCTCATCTAACCATTGTCAACTAACAGGTTCAGGGAGTATGTTCCCTCTTTTGTAAATCTTATATATGAACTTGCTGGTTTTCCAGCCTTGTATATTTTTTGATCTAATATATATTTACTTTACCTTTGATAAAAAAAAAACCCACAAGAAACCTTGTTTGCTTCACCAACAAAACCCATTTTTTGAATAACTTGACTAATGCACTGCAAGTAATAGAATCGATCCTAAACCAGAAATTCATCAACATTCTCATAAGGGAACCCAAAATACACTTTCTTGAAGACTAAGATATCTTAAAAAAAAAACCTACCAAAAGCCTTACATATATCTCAAAAACCTAATATGTTTTGGTTTGTTTTGTGTCTTCTAAATAAACTCTTTATCTCCACTTTATTTCAGTTCCTAAAACTCTAATTCTGAATCTCATCATTTTATCCTAATCTAGTAGAGCTTATAGGAAACAACTATTAATGTGCCTCTGTATATAAAACCAACTCTTTTCTCTTCATTTTCTCTATAAAAACGCAGCTCTCCTTGTAGTTCTCTTTTCTCAACAAGCTAAACAATCTTATTTTTGTTTTGTATGCAAACCACCCCATATGCAAAACACTATTTCTTACTTGCTTCCTCCCAGGCTCAAGTTCCGCCTCGCCAACGAAGAATTGGTCAACTATTATCTATCCAAAAAAGTAGTGAGATGTTTCTCTTATGAAGAAATCTTCACCTCTATCTAAGATGGTGATCTTTATGGCTATGACGAGCCATGTGAAATATTCAGGTACTTTAGTTGTTTCAATGATGTCTATTTTTTTCACTTGATTGAAAAGAGAAACGTTCAATGGAGAAACTTGTATTGATAGAAGCATCGATTAAGTGGTGAAAGAGGGGAGCATGATAGAGGAGAGATTAGCTTGAAAAGTAAATGTAAAAATAAAATATGTTTATAAGGTTATTTTTTGGAAAACAATTAATGATTTTGTGTCTCTGTTATGCAAACATATATAGATATAAATATCTAAAAATCTATTGTAAAATCAATCATTCAAAAAAAAAAAAAACTAAGTTTAGGTTTGGAATTGAGTCTGACACAATAATAACTTATATTAATATACCAAGCTATAAGTAATCAACCCCACCCAACTCTTATAATCGAGACACGAATAAAAAATATAAAAGATATCAAAAAACTTGATTATTTTTTTTACAAGTCAGGATGAATGCCATAAACACACTTGATATTTGATAAGCTCTTGAAAAAGTTATATTAAGCAAATTCTTATACACAAGTTTTGTTTCTGAATAATCAATATATCTCTTATTATTTTTTTAAAAAAACCTAAATACAAGCTAAATAACAAATAAAATTGTTTTAAATAACATTGAAAAAATAAAAAAAAAATTTTAAATAAAATAAAAAAGAATCTAAATCAATTAGAAAACTAATACAATTCTTGGATAGTAGCTTATGAACCTTATCGCAAGGCCATCTTGATATTTGATTCATTCAAATTTTTAAACAATATAAAACAAGACTTCTAGAAACTTATAATAAATTTTCATGATTATCCAATAGTCAGATTAAAAATTATGTTTGCTAGCATAAAACTGTGTATTAGAAAAATAAGCCCAATCCACGTGTAAGTAGAAAAATATGTTGAATCTGCAAATCTTGTAGGAAATAAGGCTTAAATATCTTGAATTGATTCATTGAATATCTCTTGGATCTTCTTAGTTTTAAATATTGTAATAGATCTAATTGGTACCTTTAATGGATCCATTGATAATCCTCGTTGATTCACAATATCACTCTAGGACATCTTTTATATACCTCATTTTTTTATAGGAAAAAAATCAATTTAAAAATAATATGAGACAGATAAAAATGAGATTGTGTCCTTGTTTCCGCAACCAAACATGTTTTTATCATAGTTATCTCTATTCCGTAATTTCCAAGATAGATACCAAACACTATCCAATAGATAATAGATCATATTATATACCATGACACACATCATTTTTCAAAATCTATTTTTATTTAATTATAGATAATGAGAATAAATATTCATAAAAAACACAATGATTTAAATTCTAAAAAATATATTTTTTTATTCATATAATTGTTTTTGAAAAAAAAACATGTATTTTTTATTAACAATATGGCTTATTAAATAAAAATAAAGATAATTAGAATAAATATTCATAACAAATTAATGATTTGAATTGAGAAGGAAAAAATATATCTTTTTAATCAAAGCTTCCTTTCCTAAATACTTGATTTCTTTTTATTTTTATTTTGATAAAAACATATCTTTTTTTAAT
>Ga0325403_1000535_pt1 | contig 27296 bp, 12 predicted proteins | sample PopdelMetagenome_19_FD_205665 | JGI IMG/M metagenome (GOLD analysis project Ga0325403, IMG submission 205665) | Populus deltoides microbial communities from Bellville, Georgia, United States - Xylem-PdKOR-R4 | ecosystem: Host-associated > Plants > Phyllosphere > Stem > Wood/Secondary xylem... | reverse complement strand
AATAATAATAATAATAATAATAATAATTGTTATTATATTTTTTTTCATTTTTCTTCTCTGCAGGGTCTGTCGATCCAGCCGCGCGGGTCTCTAAACCCAAGGGTTGTGAGAATAGATCTCGGTGGCCAGGTCTGCACCTAGCGCGCGAGTCTGCAGACCCTGCTTCACGGGTTTGCACGCCCTAGGCTAGCGGGTCTGCAGACCCCAGGCTCATGGGGCTGCACACCCACTCGCTCTGGGGCTGTAGCCAGGTGTGCAAGTCTGCCCTCAGCGCCCAAGGCTGGGCAGACCCCATACCAAGTGTCTGCTGCCTAGGGTCGTGGCCAGGCACGCGTGGCCATCCCCAACGCCCTGGCTTGGCAGCCTTAGCGCCAAGTATCGCCAACTTGAGCTAATTAATTATTATTAATTAATACTTTTAATTACAATATTTAGAATAGAAATAATAATATTTTATCATATTAATTGTGAAACCCTTGAATAAATCTACATGGAATGGAAAATAAATATTTGTCCGATACAGTAAATTGAATATTTACCTTAATGGGGGTGGTATTGGATTTTTTATGTTATTCAAAGAAATTATTTTTATGTACACACCGGTGTAAATACTATGATATAAATGTATACATACAAGGATAGCGAATTAAATATTACACTGAGCATGTCAAATTTATATTTACCTTAGAGGAATGATATTGGGTTAAGAAATTTGGACAGAAAAGTTTATGTACCTAGTTTAAAAAATGGAAACTTGAAAAATATTGGAAAAAAAAGACTAAAATAAGAATAAAAATTATATGAAATAAAATAAAAATAAATAAAAAATAGTAACACGTAGTTTAATGAAATTTGAATTCACCAATTTGAATTCACTAGTAACATGTAGTTTGATAGGCTGTTGAGAAGCGCCAGTAAAGAGATTGTTGTGCTGGCGAAGAAGAAGTTGCATCTTTGGTCTAACTGGTGTGAACGCCGCTGGTGTAGAAGGAAGAGGTGTTGTTATTGCTTTCCAGAGCTCACCGTGCCTATGGAAGAAAAGGTTGCACCGTTGGAGGAGAAGAAACTGGAGGCAGAAACAAAGGGACGAAGGCAATGGGGATGGCATGCTGGTTAGTCTCTCTGTGTTTTCGTCTGTTTATATTGTTTCCTTCTGCTCGTCCCTGTCTTACTCTTGTGTTTGTTCTCTCTGGTTTTTCACCTTTTTTTCGTGTGTATATATATACATATATACAGAGATAGGACAAAATCCCACTTTCTTTCTGTGTTCCACAGATGTAGTTCCTCCGACTCCACTGCCCATCTTTAACGAACAAATAGGACTATGGTCTTTTCCTCCTCCTATCAACTCTGCACTTTATGAATGCTTAACTGGGAATTTCACTCATCTTTCTATCGAAATACTTGAAGCCCTAAGGTAAGGAGGGTGGTGGCCGGATGTGTGTGGGGATGAAGAAGAGATGGAAAGGTTGAAGGGGCTGGTGTGCTCTTTGGTTAGCTGAGGGGAAGAAGAAACTAAAGGGAAAAGGCTGGAATCGGGGAAAAGGGAGTGTTGGTGCTGTGGTTGGGTGTCTGTAGGGGTGCAGTGGCTGAGATGGAGAAAGAGAGGGGCTCTCACTGATAGTTGGCTTAGAGAGGGAAAAGAAATTACAAAGATGAGGGCGATAGCTTGGTTTTGGCCCGGAGAAAAAATTAGGTTTAGGGTTTTTTGTGGTCGCTCTAAATTTTTCTCTTTAAAAAAAATTGTCCTATGTCAATTTTCTTCCCCCCCCAGTGCATATGGATGTAGGTTCACTTATATAGAAAATCCCTACACGTACTATTTAAGAAAATATTGTAATAATTATTGCAGAGATTATCTTCTATAACCAGCACCAACAAATCCTATATATATAGTATATTATATTACAGTAATTATTTTTCATAACCAGCACGAATCAAATCATATATCTATGGTATTTTATATTGCAGTAATTATATATGATTCAATAATTATCTTCTTGACATATTGTTTCCTTAATATTAGTCATGATGCTTTATGTTATCACCACATGTAAACCCTTATTATTATTATTATTATTATTATTATTATTATTATTATTATTATTGAAAATTTATCAAAACATGAGTCAAAATTAGGTAGCAACATAATATATGGAATATAATTTGGATTTTAAACTATGCTAGAAGTAAAGAAAAGAATTAGAAAAGAAAAGAAATGGAAAAAGGCTTTATGACCGAAAATGAAGACTTGGTTTAGGAAGAGATTTTAGTGATGAGTTGGTGTGTAATTTGATTTTTGAGTAGTTATATGAAAACATCAAACTATAATAGAAAGAAATTTCTATATAAATATATTCAGGAATAAAGAAAGGGAAATACCGAATATGACTTTGAAACTATAAGTTAGTTTTAAAAGACTTTTTGGGTATATCATGAAATGAAATGAATGAAATGTTAATTGTGATATTTTCCTTGGATTAGGAGGAGTTTCTGGAGCAGCATCCTCAGCAGCTGGAGGAGCACGCTTAATTGAAGATTCAGATAGGTTCTATTGCACCTTAATCTTTTAATTCAGTATCTAAATTCTTACAATGTTTTAATGTTATTAAGTACTTATAAGGAATTTTTATTGAAGAAAGGCTTAGTTAGAGATGATAATTGTTGAATTAATGATGATTATATATATGTAGAAATATTATGTTTGGCTGTGTTAATCGAGAAAGAAATTATGGTGTTGAAGAACGAGTGTATGAGAAGACAATTTAGTAGTGAAGGGTATGATAATGGAGAGATTATATGAAGACAGAAAAATAAAGTTGGTTTGTTGCTTCCATTATGATGGTGAGCCACTGATTATGTTGTTTTCATCGTTGGATGAAAACCAATGTTTGTTGCTTTCATTATTGAATGAAAGCCATTGTTTATTGTTTTCATTTCGAATAGAAACCATTGTTATGTTGCTTTAGGTCAATGTTTGTTCTTTCCATGGTTGATGGAAATCACTGCATGTTGCTTCCTTTATTGAATGGAAGTTAATGATGTATAATGAAGTATTTTAGGGAAACTCATATTAGGAGTATGTAAGAAATTAAGGCATGGAAAAGGTTGTGAAGGTAGAGATAACTAGATGGTGGGTTGGTAAACTCAATATAGGAAATGGATTATCAAGAAAGTGGTTTATAGAAAGATAAGATAATTATTTATACTTGTTAAATCATTTATGTTCTTCAGAATGATTCGAGGATTACCTTTAGTAATAGTAAATTATTTATTAATGTAATTTTTATTTTGTTTTGTTGTATATAGGTGCTGGACCATCATATGCAGTAGGGTGAAGTTAATTGGTTATTAGGATAATTGGTAGTGTTAGGTATCTTTTATACTGATATATTCCTAGGTGTGTATTAAATAGAATTCCTTAGTTATCTTGTAAATAATCCTTTTGTAACTTTTAGTAATTCTTGTGTGATAATACCCTTTTCTTTTTTCTAGACTTTAATTGATGATATATGTACTACTGTTATATTGTTATTGTTTACAAGGTACATATGATGGATGGAAGAATTGTGTGATGTGTTGAGTAATGATGATAGAAGTCCAAGATGGTTGGACTATGTAATGATGGTGGTTTGGGTAATTATAAAATAGTCCATAACTTGGTATGTTATAGATACAAAAGAAACTCTGCTAAAATTTTGGTAGACTCCTTCCACGTGGAAATGCAAATATGATAATGTGTAAAGGTAAATCTTATATATATATATATATATCCTAAAGTAGTCATATTACTATGATTAATGGACTTACTGTGTCATGGAAGGTAAGGTGTTACATTAATAATAATATTAAACTTGTCTGATCAAAGTTTATACAGTAATTTTTTTTCAAAATTTTTTTTTAACAATAATAATAATAATTGTTGTTATATTGTTTTTCAATTTTCTTCTATTCTTAATATTAATACTTTTAATTGCAATAAAGATAATAATATTTAGAATACAAATAATAATATTTATCATATTAATAATAATATCAAAATTGCCTGGCCAAAGTTTCTATAGTAATAATTGTTTTTTGAAAAAATTAATAATAATAATAATAATAATAATAATAATAATAATAATAATAATAATAATAATAATTGTTATTATTTTTTTTTCATTTTTCTTATATGCAGGGTCTGCCGATCCAACTGTGCAGGTCTCTAAACCCAAGGGTTGTGATAACAGACCTCGATGGCGGGGTCTGCTGGCCAGGTGCTCGAGGCTGCAGACCCTGTCTCATAGGTCCGCACACCCTAGGCTCGCGATGCTGCAAGCCCGCTTGCCCTAAGGCTGCAGCCAGATGCGTGAGTTCGCCCCTAGCGCCCAAGGCTGGGCAGACCCCGCACCATGGCAGGTGCGTGTGGCCTGCCAACCTCCTAGGCCTGGCAGCCCAAGTGCTAGGTGTCCGCGGCCCCGGGGGAGTGCCTCTAGCCAGCCGCTTGTGGCCTGCAGGCTGCAACCTTATCATGCCCCCACCAAACAGTGCAATCCATAGTGAAAGAACTCACAGTGCATAGTATCTCGCGCTATAGTAAAACATTGATCCCTTTTAGTTATAGTTAATATAATTTAATTCTTTTTTATTACACAATGCTTTTAAAATAGAACATAAGACACACACACACAAATTAACAAGAAATATAAGGCGTGGCTTTTTCACAAAAGCACTAGACAGAGTTTACTAAGGATTCCTATATTGAAGTTATCGTTTTTCCCTTGAGTGGAGAAAATATAAGGTTTTGTACTAAAGATAATTTGATGTTTTCATAGGTTCATTGGTCATTAAAAGATTACTTATAGGTATGTTAGTTTTTTTCCATATTTTTTTGTACAGTAAAATTATGTTTTTACCCTCGAAGTCAACAAAATTTAAAGTTGTTGGCTAATGGTTTTTTCATCTTTTCAAAAAATTTAAAACAGTAAAAATATTTCTTTACCCTTAAGTTTTGTGTAATAATTTTTCAAAAAAATGTAAAGAAAAAAAAACAAAAAAAATTATAAAAGAATGAAGATAAGAACAAAACAAATGGTGGAAATAGACCAAGTGTAAAGTAATAAATATTTCAAGTGTAAAAAATAAAAAATAATATTTTTTCTAGGAAAAAAAGTGTCAAAAAAAGGAAAGGAAAAACTATAAAATAAATATTATAAAAAAATGAAGCCGAGAAAATAAATGGTTGCTTTATTTTTTTTCCTTAGCCTTTTGTTAATATTTTATTGGTTTCAATCTCATTTTTCAATGAAAGTTTATGATGCTTTATTTTTTTAATTTCACCCTCATTATTTTAATTTTTTTCTCCATTTGTTATTTTGTTTTCCAGTTTAACAATTCAATTGAAAATTTTAGTTTGCCCTCTAATTTTCTTATTTTTATTTTCATACTCATTCTTTTAATTACAATTTTATTTTAGATTCTTTTTTTGTAATTGATTATATTTTTCTCGGTTTTTTTTTCAATAGTTGATTTGTTAAGGATTAAGCTTCATGTTTTTTTCATTTATAATGCTTCCGATCTAATAACTCTAGTTATGGATTTGAAAAGTTAATGTCATTCGACATCTTTTTTCTCATTTTCTTTTAGGATTTTATTGTTCTCCAACAGATTTTTTTTTGTGATTATCTTCAATTTATTTTCTATAAGTTTATCCTGGTCACAAATTTTACAAGCCTTTTTAAATAGAAGTTTTTTAAAAAAATTATTTTATTTCTACTTGATTTTTAACGATATTATTCTAATGATTTGTTTTTTTTTTTCTTATATAAATGAAATTTATTTTTTAAAATAAAAAAATATTTATTTTTTAATAATATTTCTAACATGTTCAACTTTGCATAATATGTTTTTGGGCTCAATGAGTTTTATTTTTATTTGTGTTTCTATTACCTTGATTGATTTAAATAAACAAGTTTATTAAACACAACTGGATAAATATCTCATTTTGTGTGATTATATATCTTAATTTGCATTCATCTCTTAACTTTGTTCAATTTCTCTTTTAGTTATTGTTAATGACTTCTTTTTATTTATTTACATAGATCATTATCAATTTATTTAATTAGATTCTTGCATAGATTTTCGATTTACACCTTGAATTTTTTATGTAAAAAAAACACATTTTAAAAAACACATTGAAATAACCTGCATGCCCAGTATTTTAAAAAACATTACAACTTATGGTAGAGCGTGGGTTCAATAGCTAGTGATGAGAGAAATAATGAGACGTAGTTGATTCCCTCATGAAATGAATTAGGAACAATTTGGCATTTTAGTCAAATACTAGATAGCTTGCCCGCACTTTGCTGCAGGCTAGGCTGATTTTTTTGTAACGTTAAAAAATGATGCTTAAGTGTTGTAAGTGTATGTTAAAGAAGGCAAAAAGATTAACGACTCGACATCATAGAAAGAGAACTGAAAACAAATAAACACTATTAATCTTTAAGAATCAAAATATGGAAGGATGAAATTAAAAAATAAAATCTATGAGCAAAAAAAGTAAAAAAAAAAACTATCAACAAACTCAGGTGAGGTAGCCAAAACTCACAAGTAAGATCATGCGAATGTGATAATCTAATAAAAGAAAAAACAAGAAAAAAGATGAATCTTAATTTTAAAAAGAATCAAATTTTAAAGGACAAAATAAAAAAGGATTAAAAAAAACCTATCTAAAAAAAACCTAGGCCACCCAGCTAAACATTTTGACTAGATCATGAGATGAGAGTAACCTGATTGAAAGCAAAATAAATAAAATAACAAAGTTCATTATTCAAAACAAACAATGTCAAAAGAAGTAATCAAGAAAATAAATAATATATACTCGTGTTAACTTTTCAAATTTATGATCTAGTGACTAAATGAGAAGCACCCCGTCTCAAAAGCTACTTTTTTAAAACTTGGTTCAACCCAAAGGGTTGATCCATGACCTAAGTGACTTGGGGCTCAAGCTAGTCTAGGTTTTAAAAGAGATTAAGGGAAAATTGATCTAGTGTGAAATGATAGAAAACCCAGGTTGACCCGAGTCTCTATTAACCTGAGGCAAATCCAATCAAAATTAGGTCAAAACCAGTTGACTATTATCCTTTATTTTAATTTTTAAAAAATATGATGTCATTTTTGCTTATTCATAAAATAAAAATATTTGGTTGACTTGAGTTCACTCGGTTCAACCCTCTCAACTCAAGACTTGGTAGTTTTCTTGGATCGACTCATGGGTTAGGTCTAAAAACTGTGGAAAAAACGACGGAAGCCAGATCCTAATAAATCAAATGTCAAATGATGAGATAAAAAAAATATCAATTAAGAAAATAAGAATCTCATATGGAAAAAAATAAGTATACAACCTAAAGTTTTGAATAGAAGGGAAAAAAATCGAAACAAATTCAAATTAACAAAAGAATGTAAAATAAAAATCAAGAGAATAAGAACCAAATTCAAAAAATGTGAAAAATCAAGATTACGGATTCAATGATGAAATTAAAAACAAATTAAAACTTGATAAAGAGGCTAAGAATTAAAATTAAAAATCAAAACATTGAGAGTCAAACTTGAAATATCATTAAATCTTAAATTGAAAAAAAATCAAATTCACAAAAGAATCCAAAACAAAAATTAAAATCAAGAGAGTGGGGACTTAATTTAAAAAAAAAAACTGAAAAAATTAAAAAGATCAAAATCAAAATCCACTATTTTAAAGCACTACTCAACCTGATAGGTTGACTCGTGACTTAAGGAACCCAGGGCTTAGGCAAGGTTAGGTTTCAAAAGAAATTGGTGGAGAATTGATTTAGTGTAAAGCGGTCAAAAAATCAAGTTGGCCCATGTCCTAGTGAATACAGGGCAAATGGAATCATAACATGGTCAAAATTCATTGACCATTTTTCTTTGTTTTTTTGTTCAAAATGATGTCATTTCTATTGTTTTATAAAACAAAAAGATTTGATTGGTGGTTTGTCGCCATCAGTTTTTTAATTGTATAATTTTTTTAACAATAGAAAGAGATGTAAAAAAGTTATTAATGCAACATAAAACAAAGAAAATTTGTGATTCAGGTAATTAAAAGAGATTCCTCGTGTTGTTGAAATGGCAACCCAAAAAGCAAACTAAAAATACCATAAAAGCGAGTATTTGATGCTTATATTTAATTAATTAATTTAATTTAATTCAAATAAAGTCTGGAAAAAAAAGTTATAGGTAACTTGTGTTTTTTCCAAAACAAATGGAAAATCCCATAAAAAGTTAGAGAGAGAGAGAGAGAGAGAGAGAAAACATTTGAAGATGAAACTAGAAAAAAATGAATTAAAAAAAGGAGAAAAAAACTAAGCAAATCCAGGTGAATCTTATAAATTCATGTTAATCTCTCAAAATTACAACCTGTTAAATTCCACATCTAGGTTAAACTAAGAAGTTGAATATCCAATAAATTTAATGTTGAAGGATAAGATGAATTAATTTAATTAAAAACAAACCAAATTCCTTCTAAAAGAGTAAGATTTAAAAAAGAGTACAAAAAAATCGAGGGAATACCAAGACAATTTAACATTGAATGATAAAATAAATTAATTTGATCTAATTAAAAAATTTCTTTTAAAAGAGGTAGATCTAAAAAAGACAAAAAAATCAAGGTAACTCATGTTACTTTAAAAAAGTATGAAAAATCCCATCGGAAGATGAAACAAATATCGGATGATGAAACCAAAAAAATGATATTAAAAAAAAGAAAACAAAAAACAAATCAAACCCGAGCGAACCTCGTAACCTCGGATTAATAACTCAAACTCATAACTCGTTAAGCTCTAAACCTGGGCTCAATCAAGAAAGTCAATACCCGACAAATTTAATGTTGAAGGATGAAATCACAAAATAAAATTAAACTAAAAAGTTTTAAGAGTAAAAAAAATAGCAATAAAAAATTTAAGGATTAAATTCGATATAAGTTGGGTAATTTGCCAGGTGTGTGGGACTGACATGCCATGCTTACTAGCACTGGGCCTTTCTCATTTTTCTTAATTATATTTTGCAAATATTTTTAATTAATCTTCTCCCTCTTTTCTATGTATTTTTTTAGTTTATTTTATTTTTTATTTCAATTTCAATAATACCCTTTTTATTTTTAAATTGTTTTGTTCACATTTTTTAAATTGTAGTTATTTTTTAATTATTGTATTTTTAAAATATTTCAAAGAGATTGTTGTAATTTATATGTGCTTTTTCTTTTATATTTGATATAAATAAACTATATTTGTATGATGTATTTAAAAAAAGTTGTGTTGTTCTTGGTGCAAAAATAGCTTTTAAGATAAAAAATAAAAATAAAAACACATAAATTCAAAAGAAAAGTGAGTGTCAAATATTTGAATACTCGTCTAAATAATATGGTACGAGACATTGAGGAAAACTAAGGATAAAAATAGAAAATAGAAGTTGTCATCTAGTTTTATGATAAATAATAACCCTAACTAGTCTTTAGAGTTTTAGGTAAGGGGGTTAGTTATGCTAAATAATAAATAATCATCTTAAAGTATCATACCTAAAGCAAATTGTATTGTGCTTGCTTCTAAATAATAAAAATATTTATTATGCTCTTGCTAAAATTGGTCTAAATGGTATGTGTATTCTCATGAAGATGATCACTAAGTCAAAGATAATGATTTGAGATCTAATCCTAACAACAAGGTTAAGTCCTAATTTTTAAAACACGAATGTTGAACTTCATTGGTAGAATACTAATTTATTATACAAAAGAAAAATAAATAAAAAATAAACCTTTAAACTCACGAATCAAACTTATATATTTTTTTTATTTTAAATGATAAGTTGGTATAACTTTGAAAACAAGTTATTTTTTTCAACTTTTGAAAACAAGGCCCATTTATTAATCTTACTACCTTGGGTTAAGCCTAAATCACATAAAAATATCTATTTTTTATTTTTTTATAAGAAACTAACAAAGTTTTATATCTGATTTACAAGATTAAACTCGTTGAGTGACTATAGTGCCAATGGATTGATCATTCGATAAAAACCGTTGACAAAAGCTAAACTCGTTGAGCGACTATAGTGCTAATGGATTGATCATTTGATAAAAACCATTAACAAAAGCTAAACTCGTTAAGCGACTATAGTGCCAATGGACTGATCATTTGGTAAAAACCATTGACAAAAGCTTTTATATATTTAGGTATATATTTGAAAAATATTCCCACCACCTTTAAAACCCTCATTCATGAGCATATTAACATCCACATAATTGAAAACCAACGAAACATCATAAATCATTCCAATCAGTATGTCAGGCTCAAAATCAAACTTTATGAGTTTGGCCAGAATATACTAGAATCTAACCTAGCAACAGCAGCGCGTGATTTCCACGCGCTAGAATAATTGATAGTGCTAAGTTGGGTTGCACATGCTCTTCACGTGTAGAAATAAACTTGCAAAAAAAAAAAAAAGAAGAATCTTTAGGCTATGATTTGGATAGAATTTTCTGGTTATTTAAGGTGAGTTTGAGTTTGATTTTTTGGGTGGATAGGCACTATGATGAGATGAAGATCATGGTTGTTACCAGGTTGAGATCGAGCTTGTTAGATCCGGGTTGAAGGATTGGGTTCTCTAAGTTGAAGGGATGGATTTTTTGGGTGGCTTCGTCTGGAGGTTTGCTAGATCGAAAGGAAATGATATTTGTCATTGTTATGGTTATTGGATCGGTGAAAGATGACTAGTGATGGGGCTTGGTTCGCGTGGAAAAGATGGATTGTGGATTGTGTCACTATGGCTAGAGTGAAGATTATAGCTTTGACGGTTGATAAAGATTCGGTTGCAGCTTAGTTGTTTGGCTTTGAGGGCTGATAAAGATTTTCTAAATCCAATTTTATTTTATTTTATATTTTTAGTTTTTCTTGATTTTTTTATAGGTTTAAAAAATCGATTATGATAGCTATCATCTCTTTACAATATTTACAGCACAAAATTATTGAAAAATTATTTTTTACTTTGTATAATGAGTTTGTAGAGAAACACAAGAAAATATTTGAAAAGAAACATTGTTTTGAGAATACTTAAAAAGATAAACTTGAGAGGTGACTAATCTCGACTGGAAAATTAACAATGAGTTAACTTAAAAGATAATCAACCTCAACAAAAAAAATCTAAAAGGGATAGACTCAAAAGGCGACTAACCTTAACAAGAAAACTAAAATGGTCAATTTGAAAGACGACTAACCTCAATAAAAAAAAAAATTAGATCAACTTGAAAGGTGACCAACCTCAGCAAAAAATATAAAATAGGTCATCTGGAAAGGTGACCAGCTTTAATTAAAAAATCTAAAATGGTCAACTTGAGAGGCGACCAATTTCAATTGAAAAATCTAAAATGGTCAACTTGATAAGCGATTGACCTCAATATAAGATCTAAAATGGTCAACTTAAGAGGAGACCAACCTCAACAAAGAAAATCTAAAGTGTGTCAACTCGAAAGGTGTCCAAACTCAATTGGAAAACATAAAATTTGACCAACCTTAACAAGAAATCTAAAATAGGTCAATTCCAAAGGCGACCAACCTCAATTGAAAAATCTAAAACGGACAACCTGAAAGACGACTAACTTTAATAGAAAAACTAAAATAGTTGACTTAAGAGACGACCAACCTTGACTAGAAGACTTGAGAGTTCTTTGCTACAGGATTCAACCAAAGGTGTCTTGATTATAGACTCAATATGAAGTTTTTATCTATATTTCCATCATAAATTGACCTTTGAACTAGATTTTATATATGAAACGAATACATTTAAGACACAATAAATACCATGATAGCTATACAAATCAAATAGATCAAGCAAAATATCAAGAAACCATTGCTTATATTATTAACATATGTGAGATGTTGTTAAACAACTGCAACAAGGAAAGATTATGGTGTGTGTGTGGAGTGAGATGGTGATATAACAAAATATGAGGTTATGTGGGCTAGTAGTGGCAAAAACAATTAGGGAGAAACAAAGTACTAAATAATTAATTAAAAAGAAAACCATTCAAAGTCCCAAAATCCTAAAAAAATGTTAATTAAAACCCTAGACTAGAAGCAAAACATTATGATTAAAACCCGATAAAAAAAACCCAACCTTGAACATAAAAAAAAAACAATTTAACACAACAAATGAGGAAACATAACAATAAGAGATTTAAGAGTAGAGACCGAAGACTAGAAAGTTGCTAGCGAGAGAGATCGAGAGAGTGTATGAGTAGGGGTAGGAGTGGGGGGGGAGGAGGGTGAGGAGGTATGCAACTGCGTTAGTGAGGTGCTAGTTTAGGGTTTGAGAATTTTTTTCATTTTATACTTAATTTTTAGCTTTTATACTCTATTTGGTTTTGATTGAACATGTTTGATTTTGTTCGATTCAGTTTGGTTTGTTTTAGATTTTTGAAACAAAATTGACTCAGATTTCTTTGGATTTTTAATCTTTTTTTTTTGTTTGGTTTCTTTGGCTTAGTTTTTTCAATTATTTTCTTAATTGGTTGATTTTTTTTAACACCCCTATTCCAACACACATATTTGTGTTTTTATGAACATAGTTATAAACCTTGGCCTGACTTAAAGAGATTCGCCGATTCAGAACTTGGCCTAAACCGAATTTTATTTTGAACTAGATTGTTTTTACCAAACTGACATCATTTCATTAAAAAACATATGAAACAATGTTGTTATAATTAAAAAAAATTAACCAGTCAAAAAATAAGTTGACTAGTCAACAACTAGTTAACCCAATCAACCCATTACTTGGGCCTTGGGTTGCTTTATAACTATATTTATGAGAATCATGTATAGTGGAAAGGGTTACTCTTCAATTTTTATTAGTTTGGGTGAAAGGAGGCTTTAAAAAAAAAAAATCATCACTTCATTCTTACATAAAAAAAAAGAAAAAAAATTCTTTGAAGAAAAATCCATCTTTTATAGGCTGTTTGAAACGAATTCTTTACGTGTTCAATTTTAATTCAATTTATAAATCAATTAGATTCATATACTTGGAAGAGATAGATTCAATTTATTTTATTTTCTATATTACCTCGTTACATTTATTTTATTCATTTAAAGGTCTAAAAAAAAAAAGTATTTTAGAAAAAACATTATTTTTTTAGAGGTTGAATTTCATTTAAAAATCAAAGAGGTTAGCTTTTTATTTACTTTTGTATAATTTTTAGAGATTGAATTCCCTTTAAAATTCAATTATTTATTGACATTAAAAATAATTTCAGATATAAAATATTAAAACCACTCAATTTGACTCAATTTAGAAAATTTCATTCATGAATAAACTCCATTTTGTAAATATAAGAAAACTAATCTCTCACACTAAGATTCATAGAAAATATTTAACAGGAAGATATTTTTTTATAGAATGTTAAGGCATAATAGTTTTACATGATTCATTTATTAAAAAAACATCAATTATTAGATTTATGTGATTTATTAACTATATCCACTAATTAAATGCATGAGATACTTATTCGCTTGTTGATATTTTTTGATAAGTGAATTATATAAGAGATTAACATTATTCATTTTTTTATGAAATAAAAAAAAAATATATAGAAATAAAAAAAAAATAATTTTCCAAAAAAGAGAATCTTCCCCTGCAATCCCCTCCATTTATATATGCAAACTTGCACATCTGGACCGAAGTGCGTCTTACGCAACCTACAACTGGCGCGTGTTGAAAAACATGCGGAACTTTCACTCACAAGCCATAAAGGGTGAATCGATCATCAAGATTGCAGTTTATTGAAAAGAGTATCCAATTTTTGAAAATTATTATTCTGCCCTTGTAGTTGTGTAAAAATAGTTAATTAATCCATTGAATTTAGAAAATCTAATAAGCTTGAGCTAATGAACTAATTGGTTTGGAATATCAATGAATATAAACCATATTTTCAAATATTTCTTAAGAAAATATCATTAAAATAACTAAATAATCCTTATATTTAAATTGAGGCTAATACATATTTATGATAATTATTTCTCTTAACAATTATTATTAGGAGTGAGCAAAAAACCCGATTAAACTTGAAAAAAATAACCGTGAAAAAAACTTGATTAAAATTTTGAAAAACCAACAGTTTCGGTTTTATAAGCCTGAAACCGAAAAAACCGAACCGAACCCAAACCGAAAAAAACCGGAAAAACCGAGCCAAACCGGAAAAAACCGAGCCAAACCGGTTTTTGTCCTAAAAAACCTAACCGAACCAAAAATGAACCGGTTTCGGTCCGGTTTGAACTGGTTTCGATTTTTTTAAAAAAATATATTTCAGTTTAGTTATTTTTTTTGATAAAAACCAAATCGAACCGAAAATTATCACCTCTAATTATTATATTAAAAATATTTATATTTATTTGTTTTTTCATGTTCATAATCAAGTTCGAGCTCAATTAGAAAAATAAAAAAACCAAGCATGAATATTATTCCAGAGCTCGTTATAATACTCAACTTCAGCAATTTAATTTAATCTACATGAATCAACCTGGATAATTTAATTATTCTTCATTTATAAAAAAACCATTCGACATAGACAAATAAAGAGACTATAACTCACAGAGTTTCAAGACTACGAGGACTAACTTATAAACGTAAAAACAAATCCGGAAAGATTACTTCTGAGTCACTAACCCTTTATCCCTAGATTTTCCCCTCCAAATTTTCTTGTTGGTTTGTCTCTATCGCGGTCGCTCTCTCTCTCTCTCTAAGCTCCAGCTCAGGGGAGGTCCCATCCCATGGAGTCGTTCTCTTTCTAGGGTTTCTTTACTTCCTCCACCAAACACAAAATTGAGAGAGAGAGAGAGAGAGAGAGAGAGAGAGAGAGAGAGAGAGGAATGTTGGAAAACATTTGGCCATTTCCTTCCTTGCTGCAGTGATTTATTTTAGGGTTTTGTTAGTTATTGTTGTATATAAATAGAATAGCGTAATGCCGGCTCATCGATCGAAGCAGGATGAAGCAGCAAGGCAGGTGCGGCGAGACCCATACGAAGTCCTTGGCGTCTCCAGGAACTCCTCTGACCAGGAAATTAAGTCCGCCTACCGTAAAATGGCTCTCAAGTATGTTTTTTTTAATTATTATTTTAAATTGGTTGAAGATTTATTTTTAATTTTACATAGTCTTTTTTGTTAATTTGGACAGCTTTTGTGATTGAATCTTCATTTAATTCTAAGAGTGCGTCAGCGAAATAATTTAATAGGGTTTTACAGGATGATTAATTATTGTTTAAGCAAAAAATAGAGGTAAATAAAGGTTTTTTGTGACATTATTGGGGTTACTGTAATTATTTCCTAGTGCAAGTGCAATGTATGACTTGTTTGGAAAGCAAGATTTGATTTATTATAGATATGATGGAAAACAGAATAAAGAGCCGAACTTGGAGTAGTTAAGTAGCACAATTGGGTGGCAATGGAACTTTGAATCACTACTAGTTCTTATAAGATACCCACATACATTGAGGTTGAAAATGCCCTCTATTTTTCTTTTCCATTGTTTCTTCCATTGCTAATCAAGGTTGGAAAATTCTCTTTCGCCTACTATTTCAGGTACCATCCTGACAAAAATGCAAATGATCCTGAAGCAGCTGATATATTTAAAGAGGTTACATTTTCCTATAATATATTGGCTGATCCAGACAAGAGACGCCAATATGACTCTGCTGGTTTTGAGGTGAGGAATTTTGGCAGTGGATGAATAATGTTTTGGATTCAAATGTTAACATAGATTATTTTCTTCTTTTTGAAATGATGTGGTTCATTCTGCAGTTTTTGGGGCTATCCAGATACCAGCCATTTCAATTTCTTGTAGAATTGTAATCATTTAGTTTTATATGTGTTTTATATGATAATGTAATGCGAAGCATGATCTTGCTGTCATATGATCAGGCTGTTGAATCAGAAAGTCAAGAACTTGAACTGGATCTTTCAAGTTTGGGAGCTGTGAATACTATGTTTGCGGCACTCTTTAGGCAAGTTTATAATGAATTTATGCGATGTTAATCATCAAAATAATTTTTTTAAAAAAATTATTTTGGAATAATTAATTTTTTTTTTTAATTTTGGAATAATTCTCATGAGTTATGATGATTGTGATGGTTTGTATTGATTTTTATTTGTACTGTTTCTTTCATGATAGTAAACTTGGAGTACCAATTAAGACCACTATATCAGCAACTGTTTTGGAGGAGGCGCTTAATGGTGTGGTTGATATTCGTCCACTTTCACTTGGGGAACCTATTTCTAGGAAGGTGAGGTATTTGTTCTGGTTTGTGTGTCAATTTTTGTAATTGTGCTAGGTCTCATTGGAAAAACCTAAATTTTTAAACAGGTTGAAAAGCAATGTGCTCACTTCTATTCTGTCACGATAACAGAAGAGGAGGCAAGGGCTGGATTTGTTTGTCGAGTGCAATCGTCTGACAAAAGCAAGTTCAAGGTTAGAATAATCATAAACCTTTGGCACAAATCCTTCATGATTTAAGTCTGATGGTGTATTTTTCTCCTACTTTTTATTTTGTATGCCCAACTGTATTCTTGCTGAGCAAAGGATTTTAGCATCTTTGACTGAGGTAATGAGGTTAATGTTTGAGTAAGAAAGGAACATATCGCTTATTGGAGTAAACTTGGCAGTCATTGAACGTATTTTATGTCACCCTTTCCTTTTAAGTTTGTGTGAGATTTGAATGGAATCAAGGAGTAATCATCACTTTCTGTTTGCAAGACACACAGAGGACACCTTCTGATGAAGGGCTTGTCTAGTGTTACTTTCAGTCACTGAGCAAAGGATATTGTTGGAAAAATCATTCCTCTCTTTATTTCCTTTAGAAAATAGTCTTTTTTCCCCTTTTGAGATTAAATGATGTTTTCTTCAAAAAACTGACTCATGGTGGAATGCTTTGTAGAGGCCCAAAAGCTGCCATGCAGCCACTGTACATCAATACTAAACCAGTTGTAAGAATGAGCCTTTTCAAAGAAATGGCTTTAGAGATTTCTTGTTCAATTCATTTAGTGTGCAAATTACAGATTATGATATTGCAAAGCTGCCTGATAGGGTCAAAAGAGCATACTGAATGTTTGTTTTTAATTGGAGTTCTGAAAATGCCATTTGTGATTGAATGTTCCTTAGTATGGATGCTCATGTTTTTTACTCAAAAGCAACAGAAGTTGGTTCAAGGATTGTATGCTCTTAGTTTGGGTTTGTGGTGCATTTAAGCTTGTATGATAGCTAGTCAATTGTGAATTGCACCATATAATGGCAAGTTTCTAGGGAAAAGTTGCAAAAAGCTATCATGTGGTTGGCGCATTTGCAGTTATTGAACAAGTTTCAAATTTTTAAACTTCAGATGCCCATGTTTTCATATGTTGCATTTGCCATTTCTCATTAGTTAAGTTTGCTAAATTAAGTCCAACTTTTTTCTTCTTCTAATTGCTATAATTTCTATCAATTGATAAAATTTATGTTATCAACCTCAATCTTGATTACTTATCAATACTCGTGGTTTCATTTGTTTCATTTGCCCTTTTCCATTAGTTATGTACAGAGCACTCTATTCCTTGGATGGTTTTCTTGGTATTATAAAAAGTAGTGTATTTCTTTCTTTTTTCTATGAATGTATTTCATTTTTTTGTTGTTGTCCAAGGCAGTTGGATCATAAAATATAAATAGTGACACATTTCATGCACAGGAAGTGTCTGTTACAGTGTTGAATTAAATGTTCAATTGTATGAAATTAAAAATGTAAAAAGTTTGAGGTTTTATATCTAGCAACTTAAATGACAAAAAAGGCAGATGCTATCAGAGAAAATCACAAGTCACTGAAGTGCCAAATTCTCAGTCTCCGAAGTGCACATGTGCCAATCCACAGGGTACTATTTGTATTTTCCCAAATTTTCTTCAGAACAAATGACACACATTGCAATATGTGACAGTGTGTAGAGAGGTATATTTTTGGTAGATTGGTATTCTGTAGTTTTTAATGAATAATAGAGAGCTTTTTTACTCAAGGTTGCCTTTCATTGCTTCCTCACTGATAGTGGTACTTTTCATTGGTTGGAAGCACACGTAAAAATCTGTGGCCAATTCAACAAAATCAGCATAGTTGACTGGGCGTGATAGGTGTTAAAGCTTTGAATGTAATTGATTGTGAATTTATTGACAAGCAGGAGCTGTCTGATTTAATATTTCCTATAGGAAAATATTGGGTTCTTGACTGCTTGGTCTGTTTGGGCATTATGACTCTCTTCAAGAGAGGAGTTTACTGGTCTCCTATGTTGGTGCTGAATAAGTGCTGCAATGGAGATGACAACCCCAATTGTAGAGAGTTTCCTTTTTTCATAGTTAATAAGGAATGAAAGAAGATATTTGGCTTCCTAAGTTGATGCTGAAAGAGTTTCCTGTAAACACTGTCTTTTGACTCATATGGCCTTGCATTTTCCTTAATCATCATAATTGATTTTCTTTAGCTCTGTTGGAAACATCTATTTTTTTGCATTTGTTTTTTTCTTCACCTTTCTGTAGTGATGGAGAATCTGATATACCTTCTCTTTTGGAAGCAATGAATTTAGATTTCTTTTGGTTATGTTCTGGGACATGGAAATCTGTTCCTGGATACTACTTGATAAAAAGAATCAGGGAGTCGAGAAGTATCAGAAATGGGTATGGGAGAAACCAAGAAAATTAATTGTTTTTTTTCTTTGCGGGGGCGGGTTGAATGGGATGGAGAGTGATCAATCTAAAAATTGAACTTTCATTCATCAATGACTATCTCTGAACAATAATTCTTGCTCTTATGTGAGTAATGAAAACCCTAAACCCAGAATGATAGGATAATGATTGGAAGTAAAAAACCAAAAGACAATTACTAGTAGTACAAAATATAACTCTCTAAAATAACTAGCTACATAAGAAAATCTTCAATCATTCTCTATCAGTTCTTTCCTTGCAAGGAAAAAGAAGACCTCCTGGCCTTTATGGGATACAGATTATATGCCAAATAGTCCATCTTTGCCTTTCAATGACTTTGTGCTGTTGGAGCAGATTTATGAGCCTATGTAACTTGAAACTGTTTCTTATGGGCATTTTGTTGGAAACCTTGGCAAAAAAGAAAAAGAAAAAAACTGATTAAAATGTTTATATGAAAAATGTCTCTTCCTGGATTGTTTTAGTTTTCTGACAACCAGTCCAAAAGTTTCTCACACCATAATTATAAGACCAGAGTTGAGGGTCGACCCAGCCTAAGGCCTAGGTCAACCCAAGATTGTTTTCTAAAAATCCTTAAAAGACATCATTTTGGTAAAAAAAGACTGGGTTTTTCCACTAACCTGACTAGGCCAAGCCTTGGGTCGGTGGACCACTAGGTCGACCTGACAGGCTGGGTCTTATAACCATGTCTCGCACCCTCCTCATTGCTTTCAAACAAATTTCAGATTCCCACAATTCTTATTTCATTTTTAGCAGTTTCATGTAGTGAGTTCTCAAGTGATATCAAGTACGTAATTTTCTCCAACTATAACTTATGCATGAAAAATGATCATTAGGCATACTGATTGAGTGTCTTTTGTACAGTTATTGTATTTTGATCAGGAAGAAAGTGGTGGAGGATTAAGCCTTGCTCTACAGGTATGATGCACTTTCCCCCATCTTTTTCTTTTTCTTGTTGGTTGATCATCTTAAATCAAAGCCAACAGTTCCATATTCTTACTTTGATTCTAGTCTTGGATGGATCTTAAAGAACATTATGACTTCATTTATCATATTACGACCAGCAGATTGGAGATCTTCCCACAAAAGAGATTTTAGATCTCTCTCTAGTGAAGTATAACTGACTAGATCCCTAATTATGACGGACACCACTTGGTCAAAAGGGGAGCTACCGTTGACGAAGTTCTTTCTGGAATTGATTTGCCTTTGCATGTTTGCCATGTTTTTAGCTCAATAGAGTCTAGTTTAATATTCTTGACTAAACACATTCAATATCATTACATTTAACCTATTTTTACTGGTTTGCTTTTTGGTGTAGGAAGACAGTGCTAAAACAGGAAAGGTTACATCTGCTGGAATGTACTTTCTATGTTTTCCTGTATACCGGCTGGATCACACTGTCAACTCTGTAAGCTGATGATTTAAGAGATCAGTGTCAAGTGTCATCTTTGATATTTGTCTTTTATTTGATTCATTCATCCTCATTTTGGCTGTGGAATTGTTGTGGTTTCAGATTGCAGCTGCAAAAGATGCTGATGCTGCTTTCTTCAAAAAATTGGATGGGTTTCAGCCATGTGAAATATCTGAACTGAAGGCTGGCACCCATGTTTTTGGTGTCTATGGTCAGTTCTCAGATTTTTCTTGTTGTTTAGGGAACTATGCTTTGATAATATATGTGCGGATGGGCTGACAGCATCCTTCTGGTCCTGGCTCTTTCTTCCAGGTGACAATTTTTTTAAAAGTGCAAGTTACTCAATAGAAGCTCTTTGTGCCGCACCTTTCATGGAAGAAAAAGCTAATCTCAGAGCTGTTGAAGCTGAGATTCTTGGAAAGAGGGTAGAAATATCCAAGTTTGAAACTGAATATCGAGAGGTTTGCACTTGACTTCAGCAGTCTATATTTGTCTGCTCTTGCCTCTCTTTGTTAGTAATTTTTGTGGCCTTTCGACAGGTATTGGCACAATTTACCGAGATGACCAGTAGATATGCACAAGAGATGCAAACAGTGAGTTTAACTTGTCAAAATTTGTTGCTGATATCTACATGCAGATGAGGTATGAATAGATTGATGTTTTCTGAATTTTCACTTTTGATATTGGTTTTGCAGATTGATGAGCTTCTTAGACAAAGGAATGAAATTCATGCCTCCTACACCATTGCTCCGCCAATGAAGCGGAGTTCAAGTAAAAGCAGGAATAAGGGTCCCTTCAGGGAGACCAAAGAAGATGCACAAGTGAGAGATAAGAAACCTACAAGGGATAGATCTAAGAAGAAGAAATGGTTCAACATCCACTTAAAAGTTGACAAAAGAAAGCCTTGCTAAATATGGTAAGATCTGCGATATTTGCTTTTTCTTATTGCATGTTGTGTCTTTGCCTTGGACAGTAGTTTAATTGTACTCCTGCTGTGAATGCAAAATCTTAGCTGGATACAGGAGGCTGAATCTGATGCACTAGGGTTAATGGATTAACTGTCTGCACACATTAATTTGCTTGTGTTCTGGCGCTAGTGCTAGTAAAGTATGAGGTTAAGCAATTTCTCGACCATGAGTGGTCATTCTATTGTTCTGCCATGTGAAGTGCAGATGGTGGTTTTGTCTTGCGGTCATGTTCTGCCAGGTTGTAAGAATGACAGCATCTCGTTGATATTGTAAAATTCCTTCCTTTGTGCACTCCTTTTGGTCATTCTATTGTTCTTTCCCCCAGATTGTAGGAACACGTACTTGTAAATTGCATTAATTATTCATGAAGATCCTCTCATCAACGTTTGGCAGCAGGGGTTCTGTTTTTAAAATGGAAGATAATAACCGTATCGTGCACATGTTCTGTACTGTCCAAGTGGGACAATAATTGGTTGGTAGTTAGGTCACTTTGATTTCAACTTTTCCGTCGTGAAAATCCGTTGTTACTGATAGCGCAACCATAGGCAGTGGCATCTTTCTTTCGTTGTTCTGTTACTCAGCTATCCAAGTTAATTTAATGTTATTCAGAAAAAACCGACTTCTAGAGGTTCTCTCCCTCTCCCAGCCAGTGTGTTCAATGATTTGTCAATGGTTTTTTTCATCGAGAACGAAACCTAGCAGTCAGTGTTTTCCATGGGCATCCTGTGGAAATCTAGTGCAAGTTGAAGGAAGGTGGTGATCTAGAAATCACGTCTATAAACTGATGGCATGCGTCATAATCATGATCACATTAAATTCTTAACTCCATTAGATGATTCTTAATCACACTATCTTACATTACATTATTTTTTACCAAATATATGGACAGTGAAAACTTTTTCCCCTCCTTGCGTAGATGATGCTTTGAAGGTTACAACTACGTACATCTTGGATATGTCAGCTTCTGCATTCGTAATATACGGATCACAAACAGTGCTGCTTTGGAAGTGTATTATCATTCACCAAGTGTGCGTGCTTGATGTATATCATGTTGAAGGATGCATCTGTTTCGCTCAAGAGAAATAATAGAAACAACAGTAAGACTTCCCTAATCACAATCATGGACCCTTCTCTTCCAACTAAAGCTGCCAATGATTACCATTTCTAATTAATCTTGGCAGCGTTGAACTGGTCGCACCTATGCCTCACCTCCCCCTTCTTCCCTGTCTTGATCTTATAAATGCTAACTTTCTCCATTCCATGTGCAAAAGCTTCAAAGAATGCAGTCTCATTTGCAGCATACAAGTCTACGAAGGGCTTGGTCCTCCTATCCACAGAAAGGGCTTGATCTGTTGACAGCAACCCTAACCCCCTCTGCAGATTTTTATAGTACATATTGTCAAATTTCCCTGGTGTCATCACGTCATTATAAGCACTCATAGTTGGGTCCTTGGTGTAATTTGCGCACAATTTCCTTAGCCCTTCTGCATATTTGGGGTTGTATGCAGGGTCAATCTCTGAAGTCTTGCTGAAGTTAAAAAGCCTGTGACTAAATTCTTTGCAATGGGAAAACCCTATCGTATGAGCGCCGACCAAAGCCACCATTTCTTGCACTGAAAACCCTTTGGAATAAAAAAGGGAGATGATATCTGACAATGGCATTGTTGGTTGAGCAATATTGCCTTGGACAAGAGAGGCGTTGGATACCAGGCCATCTTTGCGTCCTAGACGCACATGGTAGTAAGGACCTCCCACCATTGTGACAAGGTCGCGTGCAGCGGTGGCTAGAATGTCAGCACAAGAGACAATGCCGGGGCACTGGAGCTCAAGGGCAGTCTTCGCACGAGTGACAAGGTCATAGGCATCTCCAGGGATGGACTGGTCGATGTCAGCATCACGTTCAGCTTTGTTGAAGGATGTGGAGGTGATGAGCAAGGAGCCATCACAGCCTTCCACCATGCAGTCGTGGAAGAAGAGGCGAAGAACGCCAGCAGCAGTGGTGGGGCTAGCAATTTGCTTGTCCGAGACGATCTGTTCCATGATAGAAGCGAATTGTGGGCATGTTTTGTTGTAATAGTCGACGGAGAGTCTGGACTTTGAACATAGAAAGAACATGAAGAAAAGAAGTAATATGAGGAGATTATGGCCAGGAGATGCCATGGTGCAAGGTTTCTGAAAGATATGATGGAGTTAACGATGGGAAATTGTTAAATCATGTGAAGGATGATGGATTAAGGGAAATTAACAAGGTAGAGGATCAGTGAAGGATGTACTTTTTGGTTAATTGTGGAAGAGAGGCTTTGGAGGAAAAAGAATGGACAAGTTTGGACGAGAGAGTTTTGACGACTTCAAGGGATTATTATATTAATTAATTACCGCAGGAATTTTCATAATATACATGAGAAGTTATTATAGCTTTTGTCTAGATAGGTGGCACCACCGTGGCACGCCCTTTTTCGCGGGCCGACCAACTTTTTAGCAATGTAAAAAAAACAAATTTCAGCGAAAGAAAATTTTCTTATGACTCAAGTGATAGATTATAAATCATTCTGAATCTATTAAGATAGTAATGAAAGTAAATGAATCGACTAAGAAAAAATTACTCTTGTTAAAAGAAAAAGAAATTATAAAGCTTTTTTTTAGTGAATCCAAGCTTTTTTAGTGAATTTTAGTGAATTCAAGTTAGCATGACAAACTTCTAACATAGATTGTGAAAGCAAATCAATGTAAAAAAAATAAAATAAAATAACGATAATCAATTCCTAACAATCCAAATTATAAAACTAAAAGAAAAAAATAGTCAATAAAAATGAGCTCAAAAAAATAAAACATCTGCAAATTCAGGTAAGGCCACCAAACTTAGCAAGTTAGATTATGCAAACGAGATAACCTAATAAAAGAAAAAACTAAAAGAATATCGAAGCTTAATTTTAAAAATAACATAATTTTGAAGGATGATACAAAAAAATATATAAAAAAACCAATCCTAAAAAAATACTTGAGTTAACTAGCCGAACTTGCTAGCTAAGTCATGAGATTGAGATAATCTGATTAAAAACATAGTTATCAAACCCGGCCGGGGTTGACCCGGCCAAGGGGCCGGGTTCTGGGTTTCATGGGTCAACCAGGATCAATCTAGAAAAATTAAAAAAAAATATTTAAGTTTTAATATTTTATATGAAAAAATTAAGAAAAAATCCATGTGAATATAAGCTATACATCTTGTAAATAATAAAGTTTAAAAGAATATTTTAATTTTTTTATCCCACATTGAAAAGATACTATGTTATCTTTTTAAGTTGAAGTTTTTAAACAAAAAAAGTTTTTTATTCTACATTGAAAAAACGTAACTTTTTTCTTGTGAACATAAAGTATATATATTAAAGAGTTTCAAATTCCACATTGAAAAATTAACTTCTTTCTTGTGAATATAGAGTATATATACTAAAGAACTTATAATCCCACATTGAAAAGATATTATGTTATCCTTTTAAGTTGAAGTATTTAAACCAAAAAGTTTTTTTTATCTCATATTGAAAAAACGTAACTTTTTTTTTTCTTGTGAACATAGAGTATATATATGAAAGGGTTTCAAACCCCACATTGAAAAAATAACTTTTTTCTTGGGAACATAGAGTATATATACTAAAGGGTTTCAAATCCAACATTGAAAAAAAAGTAATATTTTTCTTGAAAATATAGAGTATATATACTAAAGAATTTCAAATCCTACATTGAAAAAACATACTTTTTTCCTGAAAGGGTTTCAAATCCCACATTGAAAGAATAACTTTTTTCTTGGGAACATAGAGTATATATACTAAAGGGTTTTAAATCCCACATTGAAAAAATAAAATATTTTTCTAATAATTATATAGTGAACTTTAAAAAGTGTTAATAACTAACTAAAAAAAATATGAAAAAGAGGTGTAAAAAAGAAAAACCACATTTGAAAAGAAAAAAACACCAGGTTTTGTCCAGGTTCGCCCGGGTCTCCTGGGTCATGGGTCGACCGGGTTTTGCCGGGTTGTTGCACCAGTCGGTCTTTTAACAAACTCGGACCGATCTAGCCACCGGGTCCCGGGTCGACCCGTCGGGTCGGTTCGGGTTTAATAACAATGATTAAAAGAAAATTGAAGAAAATCACGAAGCCTATTTTTTAAAATAAAAAACGTCAAAGGATGAAATTGAAAAAAAAATAAATGAAAAAAAAACGATGTTAACTTTTTAAACCTGTGACTCAAGTTACTAAACCGGAAGCACTCCATCTAGAAAAATCACAAAACCCAATTCATAACAATTTTGAAGGATAAAATTAAAAAAAAATCAATTATACAAAAGGATAAAAAAAAACAATTAAGAGAATGATGATCAAATTTGAAATAAAAAATAAATAAAAGGACAATCTAGAATTTTGAATTAAAGAGAAAAATGAAAAAGAAAAATTAAATTCATAACAAGATCCTAAAATAAGAAAAATCAAAACCAAAAGAATGAGAATCATATTTTAAAAAATTAATAAATTATAATTATAGATTTAATGATGAAATTAAAAATAAATAGAAACTTGACAAAAGGACCAAGAACAAAAATTATAAATATAAAAAATGATGATAAAAGTTGAAATATCAGTAAATGAGAGGACAATTTTGAAATTTTGAATGGTTAGTGTGAATTTCAAGGGAGAAGAGAGAGAGATAAAAAAAGAAATAAGAAGTCATTGACAACACACCGTTGCGTAAATGACAATACAAGTTGCCCCATGCAAAATGAGACGCCTCAACGCCATCGCGAAAGTTGTTGTTTGGATGTTGTACGCGCCACCAAAAGACCGTGGATGCCTCCCTCTTATTGGTGCGTGCATTGCACATGTTAGTCAACTTTTGTTTTTTAATTATATTTTATATTTATTAAAATATTAAATTATCCCCTTAAGCGACTTGATAATAACTAAAAAACTAGAATGAAAATACAAAAAACCCCTGGATGCCAATTAAATAAGTTTTGTTTTTAAGAGTGATTTATTCAATGCCAATTAAATAAGTTTTGTTTTTAAGAGTGATTTATTCATTTCATCGTTCTTTTAAAATGCATAAAGTCCCATTTGTTTCCAATCAATTTGATAATAATTAATAAATCTTATGAAAAAATCACATTACCCTAATAGCTAATTTATCAATTTTTAAAAATAATAAATTGGTCAATACACTATTCTAATTATAAGTAAATTGGTCAATACCCTAATAGCTAATCCTCTCGTAATGAACAATGTTTTTCCCTCACAATTAGCTTTTGTTAATTAAGTATAAAAGAATATTTAAGTTACATGATTCATATTATTGGTAAATTGTTGATATTAGGCATAGAATATAAGAAAAAATTGAGCTACTTTCCCCTTAATATATAGAACTTTAATCTATTATTTTATTGAAGAAAACTGCAATTTAAAATCCCACTAAGATATAACTATGTTAAGGAGTTGACGTAGAAAATCAACTCATATCAATGAATTTTCTTTACAGCAATCATTATAGGAAAATATTTTTTTTTCCTTGGAAACAGTGGTTTCTTCTGAATCATTAAACATTTTTTAAAATAAGGTAATTGAAATTGCTGGGCTGATCTTAAAATAAAAAAAAAAGTAGGAAGCTGGTAGGTTTTCTCATATTTTTTTGACATGGAATATTATGTTTATATTACATTATTTTATTTTTATTTGAAAGGGTCTTCATTGCACCCATATATAAGGTATTGCATATTACATTACACCTCAGAGGACTCATTATAATTTACCTTAAGATTTAAATCCTAAAATTAAAGAAATAGGACTTTCTCAAAGTCTTCCAATGACCCTGCAAATGGTGGTAGGCGCACCGATGATTTTTCAGCTATCAATTCCCACGTGACGCGCGTGGCATAATTGCTTAAGAGCATTGATATTTTCTCGAACTCTATTCTTCTTGTAAAATTGAATTATATCAGATTGAGATCCTCTTGTTTACTAGAACAATGTAATAGGTTTTCGACCCCCACTCAAAAATCTTAAATCAGACTTTTAAGAGTATTGAGATAATTTCTTTGTTCTTGGCATTTTAATTTTAATTTTAATTTTTTGATTTTTAATTTTTGATCTTAACTTATTATTTTTTTT